>TARA_R110001592_G_scaffold7030_1_pt1 | contig 49000 bp, 36 predicted proteins | sample TARA_R110001592 | Tara Oceans TARA_R110001592 (sample SAMEA4398387) | marine metagenome | biome: Polar Biome; feature: [SRF] surface water layer (ENVO:00010504); material: water (ENVO:00002006), including particulate matter (ENVO:01000060) such as... | depth 5 m | reverse complement strand
TTCTGTTTCTGTTTCTGTTTCTGTTTCTGTTTCTGTTTCTGTTTCTAATAAACGAGTAGTGGTCAGGGTTAATTCTGTTGCCCGGTCATTTGGCTGCATTTCACCGTTGGTAAAGTGAGTGAGTAAGTCAGGAATTAGCTCAGCACAGTTTGATATTAAAGGGGTGAGTTGTACTGATATCGCTAGCTTACCTTCTAAAACTTTATTGAGTAGATATTCGACGGCTTTCGCTAAGTCGGCAATGACATTGGCTCCCGCCATATAGCCACTTCCTTTAAGCGTGTGGAAATGCCGACGAATAATGCCTAAGACTTCAGTGTTGCCTTGATCATCCCATTTAGGAAGTAGTTGCTGCAGTTCGGCAAGCACTTCGTTGGCCTCTTCAATAAATATTTCTGCAATTTCAGTATCAATGCCATCTGCAAATTGAGCGGAGAGCTTCATTGTCGATGTTAGATCGGTTAATTGATTATGAACGTTGATATAACGTTGAACGCTAGTTTCCGATCGCGAAGCGGTCGCTACCGATACTTCCACTGCGTTAGCTGCGAATTCTATCTGTTCATTTATGTAACGCTGAACACTCGTTTCTGATGGAGAGACAGTTGCTACGGATATTTCCAGTGTGTTAGCTGTTAATTCTGTCAGTTCAATTATGTAACGCTGAACACTCGTTTCTGATGGAGGGACAGTCGCTACCGATATTTCCAGTGCGTTAGCTGCGAATTCTGTCAGTTCATTTATGTAACGTTGAACACTCGTTTCTGATAGAGAGGCAGTCGTTACCGATATTTCCAGTGTGTTAGCTGCTAATTCTATTTGTTCATTTATGTAACGCTGAACACTGGTCTCTGCTTGTGGCAGCGTTAAACCTACCTCACTTGTGATTGTGAAGGCCGGTCCTTCGATGATCGCATTGTCCAACGTCGCGTGTTCAAAATTATCTAGGATGTTTTGAGCATTTTGTAATAATTGAGATTTTTCTGATCCACGATGTTGCAGGTTGTCCATGTATAAATCAGCGGCTGCAATTATCTCGGCAAATAAATTAAGCTCATTGTTGGTAATGATATGTTGTTCTAATTTTGTTTGTTCTATTTGGCGTACTGTATTTTCAAATAAGCTTGCGGCTTCATCAAGATTTAACATTGAGAGACTACCAGCAATTAATTGTAATTGACTCGCGATATCTGACAATGATTGGGATGAGTATTCGGGATGTTCGACCAATAAAGACAGTGTTTCTTTAACGGTGATAAGTTCATGCTGACATTCAGTGATAACCGTTTGCTGAAGTTGAAGATGACTATTCGAATCGTTGGCGGTATTCTGGTTTTCAGTTTGCAGTAGATTTTCGATATGCAATAGGTCGTTCGCCAGCGCCATCAGTTGAGCGTCATCGGGTGCTTGTTGTTGATTGACTAAGTCTTGGAATTGTTGAGCTTGGTCTTGCAATAGTGTGCTTATGGCCTGTTCGTCTAACAATTGTAATGTATTAGACATGCTCAATAACTGGTCAATAAGGGTTTTTGTTATCTCGGGCGAATAGTGGTGATTAAGCGCTAGTAGATCAGCGTGTTCTTTTACCTCTTGAAGTTGAAGTAGTAGCTCTGAATTAACTTCAGATAATGCGTTGCCAGAAAAACTATAAATTTTGTGATGTTGTTGCTCATTAAAAAAATCTAAGTTGAATGCCTTTTTTAATGAGCTTACATATTTACCCGTACTGGTGGAGTGCGCAACGTGTAGCAATAAATTTTGTACCAGTTCTTTGGGAAATACAGACAAAAATTGCTTCTCATCATCATTATAAAATGACTTGATGGATTGATTAAGTGTGCCGATTCTAATTTTGGTCGCTGGCGTAGCAGCGATACCATTATCTAAAATAGCCTCAATCAGACCTTCGGCAGCCCACCACAGAATGATCGTGCGTTCATGAATGCAGCAAAGACGTAAATAATGCACAATTTTAGCCATTCTTTGAAGGCTAGCAAGGTCATTTGTTTTAAACCAGTTCAGTAATGAAATTTGAAAAACCTGACTGAGTTTATGGGCAGGAATACCAATATTCGGTTTAGTTTGGTGAGGGTCAGGACTTATGTCATCTGGTAATTGAATCGAAAGAGATGGCTTGAATAAATCGTGCTCATCAAGCGGCAAGACACCACGTGTATCGCGTAATTCATTAATTGTTTCTATCAGTCGAAGGGGGTGATCTTGTAAAGACGAACTGAGTAGTTTTAAATAATTGGGTAGCAATAATATGCTTTTTAGCAAACTATCTTGGGCCAATGACATTTCTGGTATATTTTTATCTCGAAGCGCGATGGCTGAGGCAAGCATTTCAGTCACCAACAGTTGTGCACCCTGTAGGTTCAACATTTCCATTGTGCCATTGATTTGATGTATCTGAGTAATGCAAAGCGCTATGGCATTAGCATCATCGGGTGAATCTATAAACTGTGTTAGCGCTTGTAGCGTATCAGCTAAAGATTTTTGAACTTCATCCTGCACCCAAGCAAGAGCATCATAATTGCCACTAGTAGTCCGTGCCATTTGTTACTCCGAAACAATGATGGGGAAAATGTTTGTAATAAACAAAAATATCATGATATTGAAATTGAATGCTAAGGCAATTTAAAGCCGGAAACTGATTTGCGTAGATCATTGGTCAACTCTAATAATCGACCGATTGAAGCGGCACTTTCATAGGTTCCGGTAGACGTTTGCATTGTTATCTCTTGAATCACATTCATACTATCCGAGGTACTGACCGCTGCTTTAGCTTGTTGTTTCGCTGCATTGGATATGTTATCAATTAGCGCAGCTAACTGGTTTGATACGGTTTCAATTTGCTCAAGTGATGTGCCGGCATCTTGTGATAATTTTGCCCCTAATACTACCCCAGTAGTACTCTTCTCCATTGAACTTATGGCTTCATTTGTATCACTTTGGATCGTTCTCACGATGGCTTCAATTTGTTTGGTCGCTTTACTTGACCGTTCGGCTAGGCGTTGTACTTCATCGGCAACAACCGCAAAACCTCGACCGGCTTCGCCAGCCATTGTGGCTTGAATGGCTGCATTGAGTGATAAAATGTTAGTTTGTTCCGCGATGTCGTTGATAAGTTCAACGATATCACCAATTTCTTGTGAACTTTCACCCAAACGCTTAATACGTTTTGATGTTTCTTGAATATGTTCGCGGATAGTGTCCATACCTGTGATGGCTTTTTTCACCGCAACATTACCTTCGGTCGCTAGTTTCACCGATTGTTTAGCAACGTCTGATGATTGACTGGCATTTTGAGATACTTGTTCAATAGAGCCCGCCATCTCATTAATTGCACTACTTACCTCGGTAATTTGCTGTGCTTGGTGCTCACTGGCATCGGTGAGATGTAATGATGTTGCCTGTGTTTCTTGGGCAGCGGAAGCTACTTGTAATGTTGTGGTATTAATATTTTGTACTAGATCACGTAAGGCGTCGATGGTGTAGTTGACTGAGTCAGCAATAGCTCCTGTAATATCTTCTGTTACGGTGGCTGATGCAGTGAGGTCACCGTCGGCAAGATCACCCATTTCATCAAGTAATTGTAGAATTGCGTCTTGATTATGGCGATTTTGTAGTTCCATGGTATCTAATGCTGTGCTTACGGTCTTATGTGGCAGGTAGCTTAAGCGAAGTAACATGATTATGCTGAGTATGAGCGACACGGCAATACCAGCAGAAAATATCAGACTATTTTGGTGAATTTGCTGGTACTGATTGGTGGCTAGTAGCCATATTCCGGCGAAGGTTACACTGGTAAATGCAATAGCAAATATTAAGTTGATCACATTGTTTTTCGCGACCAAGGCGGAAAGAAAAAGCTTGCTTGTTGGATTCATAAAGATTGTCCTAAACCAGAGTATTATGCTGCCGCATTTAAAAAACGTTGATCAGCAGCGAGTTTGTTAAAGCTAAAGATATCCCAGTCCATATCCTGTTGGTTTATGCTGCCAGTGATGTAAGGCGAGATAGCAGTATGACTGGAGGTACTTTTTGAGGTGGGCTCATGTTGAAAATGTTTTAGACCAAAAACTTCATCAAGCAATAAGCCCGCATATAGCTGGGAATTATTGGTAACGACGATACGGCTACGCTTATTTACTTTTGTAGCCTGGCCGTATAGAAAATATTTGAGATCAAACAGCGGTAATAATTCACCTCGTAGATTAGCAATACCAAAAACCCAAGGTTGAGCGCGAGGTACGGGGCTTATTTGTGTGGGTACAATGAATATTTCTCGAGCCTCATTCAAGGGAATAAGAAGATTTTCTTGTCCGATTCTAAACCCGATTGCTGTCCATGTGCCATGAAATGAGTCTAGTTGAGAGGCATTAGCGGCACTTTGTAGGCTTCGTTGTTGGATATCACGAAGTAATGACATTACCTCTGTAGGACAAAAGGTGTTGTTCACGAATTTTCCGTTGTTAGAAGAGTCTTTATTTCAGTGAGTAACTGCTCTTCATTAACCGGTTTACATAAATAACCTTTCGCCCCTTGCCTAAATCCCCATAATTTATCCGTTTCCTGATTTTTGGATGAAACAATAATAATGGGAATATTTAGTGTCTCTGGATCTTTGCTAAGACGGCGGGTCGCTTGAAAACCATTTAAGTTGGGCATGACTACATCCATAATAATCAGGTCTGGTTTTTTACTTAAGGCTATTTCCATTGCTTGTAAACCATCTTCGGCGGTAATAACTTGATGATTATGCTTTTCCAACATCTTTTTGACGACAAAAATTTCAGTCGGTGAATCATCTGCAATCAAGATCAGAGCCATAGTTATTATGCATCCTTGGTTTTATTGATAAGGTGAGTGCGAATAGCACCGAGAAGGTCTTCACGAGTAAAGGGTTTAGTTAAGTATTGTTCGGCGCCCACGACGCGACCTTTTGCCCGATCAAACAGACCATCTTTACTTGAAAGCATAATGACCGGCGTATTTTGGAATTTGGCGTTATTTTTTATCAACGAACAGGTTTGATAGCCATCAAGGCGAGGCATCATAATGTCGATGAATAGGATATCTGGATGTTGGGTACTAATAATGGGTAATGCCTCAAAGCCGTTTTCAGCCGTAAGTACATCACAGCCCGCTTTTTTGAGCAGTGTTTCTGCTGTTCGACGAATAGTCTTACTGTCGTCGATCACCATGACTTTTAATCCGGAAAATTCATTTTGGACATCATTCACTCTAAAACATACCTATTATCTTAAATGCATGACAAAATAGTCAGGCTAGAAAGATAACCCATTTTTTACTATCAGGCTAGTGGGGAGTCGAATTTTAACAAAACTTAATCCTTGCAGGACAGAGGGTTTACATAAGAAAATGAATGCCCCACTTTTTAAAAGATAAAATATTGCTTTGATAAGCAGACTATATATTAAGAGTCTTCCATCAAAGTAGTTGTTTACTTAATAAGGTAAGATTATTATGATTTCAGGTGTTCCACATTTAACAACGGCATTAAAAGGGCCTTTATTACAGCTTGAGTCTCATTTATTAGCACACCAGGCTGAAGTTGAATCTTGGTTACGCGAGCAGTGGTTATTAACGCCTGCTCCTTTTTATGCTTCCGTTGACCTGCGTAATGCCGGCTTTAAGTTGGCGCCCGTAGATACTAATTTGTTTTCTGCAGGGTTTAACAACCTTAATCCAGCCTTTATGCCTTTATGTATACAAGCTGTGCAGGCGGCTGTTGAGCGAGCCTGCCCACGTGCCAAAAAAGTATTAATTGTGGCTGAAAATCATACGCGAAATTTATTTTATTTAGAAAGTCTTGAAACCTTGCGTTTAATTTTTGAAAAGGCAGGCCTTGAAGCAAGAATAGGCAGTTTGCGTGATGATTTGACTGAAGCAACGTCAATTGACTTACCGTCAGGAAGTAGCTGTCTTATTGAGCCGCTATTACGTATTGGAAATCGTGTTGCCGTAGGCGATTTTTCTCCGTGCTTGGTTTTGCTAAATAATGATCTATCTGCAGGACGGCCTGCGATTCTGGAAGGGTTAGAACAAGTATTGACTCCGCCATTATCTGCCGGCTGGTCTAATCGTAAAAAGTCGGATCATTTTTCACATTATCACGATGTAACGAAAGAATTTGCTCAGCAGATAGGCATTGATCCTTGGTCGATTTCACCCCTGTCATTACAGTGTGGTGAAGTGAATTTTATGGAACGGCTCGGTAATGAATGTTTGGCTAAAAATGTTGAGAATATGCTAGCCTCTATTCAACTGAAATATGATGAGTATGGCATTGATAAAGACCCATTTGTGGTCGTGAAATCTGATTCTGGCACTTATGGCATGGGAATTATGATGGTAAAAAGTGCTGATGAAATAGTGAACTTGAATCGCAAACAACGCACTAAAATGTCCTCAGCTAAAGAAGGTCTCAGTGTAGAGAATGTATTGATACAAGAAGGTGTTTATACCTTTGAAACATTAGGCGAGGAGAAGGCGGTAGCCGAACCAGTCATTTACATGATCGATCATTTTGTTGTAGGTGGTTTCTATCGCGTACATACCGGACGTGGTGTTAATGAGAATTTAAATGCGCCGGGCATGCACTTTGAGCCATTAGCCTTCGCCCAGCCGTGTAATTCGCCAGACAAATCTGAACAACCAGATGCTGAACCAAACCGTTTTTATGCCTATGGTGTTATTGCTCGTTTGGCCTTACTGGCTGCTGCGAGAGAATTAGCTTAAAACAGAAAAGCCGTTCCCTTTAAGATTAATATAGAGTGAATGGCTCATGTGATTATTAACTCATATGCTCGCTTAAGTAAGCGATCGTCATAGTCTGGTTATGTAGCATGCTTTCACCATCACGTTCGCCAGAACAAATCTCACCATTTGAGTAAAATCCAGTTATGCCCGTTTGTACGCCTAATAAACGTTGCACGGCAAAGACTTCATCTGAAACTTGATCTTGCATGACTAATTTACGACCAACACAGCTCACACAAATGGCGAGTGCTTTGTCATTGATGTTAATCTCTTTATTTAAAATTTGACGAGCAGCTTCACTGGCGCCATTGACGAGTTGGTCATGATCTGACTTTAGAAAACGTACGGTTGAACCTTCATCAACATTACCTGCAAACGTTAGACTATTATTTTTATTATCGATACCTAATAACGTTCTGATAACGGTAATTTTTTTGTCTTCAGACATAATAGCAAATGGGAAGTTAAGTCCTGACGCTGGTAAAGTATTGGCGTAATAGCCAATGTACATTTTGTACAAAGGTAGTGCGGGTTTATTATCTAATTCAAACACAACATTTTTTGATGAACGGGTGATTTTGCGAGGTGGACCATAAGGGGACCAGCCGCCAAGTGCGCCACTAGTAACCACTGCATTTTTACCATACACACCTACGGCAATAACCACTTTGTCATACACTTTGTCATTATTGAGCAACAATGTTTGGGTGAATGCCGCATTGTCGCCAGCAAGGCCACCGGTGATGGGGATTTCTGGCAACACTTCTTGTAAGCCTTCTACTAGCTCAGATCCATTAACATTTAGACCATCACTTAATACAAATACACCCTTAAGATCATTTTGAGCGAGTTCAGTTGCTATTTGTGCGCCTAGGGCGTGAGATTGCGCCATGCTATTAATAGGTTTAATAACAAATTTAAGCAAACTACGTTCCCAAAGCATCGCTGTAATGTGCAGGCTATCATCGTGAGCACCTTCCTCGGTGATTTCCCCAGAAGTAGTACAGCCTATTATTTGAGCATTGGGATAGCGTTTTTGTAATGTAATGGCAAAATTGCGATCTTTAAATCGGTTGATAGAGCCAAATACTAACACCCAATTCGCTTCTGGCAATGGCGATTTTGTGGGCAATGACTTTAGAGTCATTTTTGAAGAAAGATGCTCTTGCTGAAACTTCATATTTACGCTTGCCTGAGTTGTCAGTGAAATATTTATGAAACATAGTAATGATATGTCTCGTAGAAATCGATAACCGGATACTACCTCACTTTATTGGTTTAGGGGAAGGCGAATCATAAAAACAACGCCCATAAAATTGTCGGTTAATAATAATTAACATTGAAAGGCGATTAAGTCGCTAATATGAAAGGACCAGTTTAATTCGCCTTTACTAAAAAAGTAATTAAAATCAATGTGTTACTTAATGATGGTGGCGAAAAAAGTAAGTGGAAAATAATAACCTATATGCAACTAAAGTGACTTGCATATTCAAGATTGAATAATGTAGAAAAGTATGTTCTATTATGGTGCGGGTGTATTTATTTAATATGTCTCGCAAAGATAAGTTTTCAATATAGTGATAAAAATAAGCATTATGCAAATAGGACTGTATTGGAAATAACAATAACTTCATAATAATAAAGAGAGAGAGAACTATGTTTGGATTAGCATTAAGTATAGGTGTGTTAGGCGGTGTGGCTACATGGCTGTCATTTGGCCCTCTAGCAGGGCTCGTTACAATTTGGGCAATATTTATTGGTTGGGCACAATATTTCCATAATGGTGCTGATAATGCAGCATTAAAAAATACCATTGTTTGTAGTATTTTTGGTGCTGTTTTAGCGGGTGTAGCGTTTATTTTAATGGGACTAATTCCGTTAGGTGATCTTCTAACTGCTCCTGTGTGGGTTGCTGTAACAGTATTTATTTTGGTCATGGGCGCATCAATTCCTGCTTTCTCAGTTATTCCATCAGCAGTTTATGGATATGCGGCCACTGCAGCTTATGCAATTCATGTCGGTGGTAGCACTTCAGCAATGGATATGACAAACCCCGTTCTGGTGGTTTCATTATCGATTATTGTTGGTGCCTTATTTGGTTTAGTATCAGCTAAACTAGCCGCACTGATTTCTGGAAGCTAAAACCTCTAGATTATGTTTAAAAAAAGGCTGCATTCGTTAACGAATGCAGCCTTTTTTATGTGTTGAATTATTGAAATTAACCAGCAAGTTTGGCTTTTAATAACTCATTTACCTGTGCAGGGTTAGCTTGACCTTTTGATGCCTTCATCACTTGGCCAACAAAGAAGCCAAATAACTGTTCTTTACCATCACGATATTGTTCGAGTTGCCCCTGATTATTAGCCATTACTTCATCAATAATAGCTTCAATAGCGCCTGAGTCTGTGACTTGTTTTAAACCCTGAGCTTCAATAATACTATCAGCATTTTTGCCCTCGGCATTCCATAAACTATCGAAGATTTGTTTAGCAATTTTGCCTGAGATAGTATTGTCACTAATGCGAATCAGTAAACCGCCTAATTGTTCTGCGCTGACAGGTGATTCCAGAATTTCTAAACTAGCTTTATTCAATGCTCCTAATAATTGAGTGATAATCCAGTTAGCACACAATTTTGGATCTTGATTGTTCGATGCAACTAAAACGGCTTCAAAATAATCAGCAAGTTGGCGGCTGCTAGTCAGTACTAGTGCGTCATAACTAGATAAATTCATATCTTTTATGAAGCGATCGCGTTTAGCATTCGGTAACTCAGGTAATGTTGCACGAATTTGTTCAACTAGTTCTGGGTCTAGTACAACAGGCAGCAAGTCAGGATCAGGGAAATAACGATAATCATTCGCTTCTTCTTTGCTTCGCATGGAACGAGTTTCATTTTTATCGGCATCGTATAGACGTGTTTCCTGAACCACGGTTCCACCATCTTCGATCAACTCAATTTGACGTTCTATTTCGATATTGATTGCGCGTTCAACATTACGGAATGAATTAATGTTTTTGAGCTCGGCACGGGTACCTAATTCTTTTTGGCCTTTAGGACGAACAGAAACATTGGAATCACAACGAAAAGAACCTTCCTGCATATTACCGTCACAGATCTCAATGTATTGCACCAAAGAGTGGATTTTTTTCATATAGGCAACGGCTTCTTTTGCGCTACTCATATCGGGCTCGGAAACAATTTCTAACAAGGGTGTTCCGGCACGATTAAGATCAATACTGGTTTGTCCTGGATAGTTTTCATGAGACGATTTACCGGCATCTTCTTCTAAATGAGCGCGTGTAATACCGATTATTTTCTCAGAACCATCTTCTAGTTCAATAGACAACTGGCCTTTGCCGACGATTGGCAAATCAAGTTGACTGATTTGGTAGCCTTTTGGTAAATCAGGATAAAAGTAATTTTTACGAGCAAATACTGAACGCTCAGTGAGTTTGGCATCAACTGCCAAGCCAAATTTGATGGCCATTCTCACTGCTTCTTGGTTGAGTACAGGCAAAACGCCAGGAAAACCAAGATCAACGGCGCAAGCTTGGGTATTGGGTTCCGCGCCATAGGCGGTGGGAGCACCTGAAAATATCTTAGTTTTGGTGGCGAGTTGGGCGTGAATTTCTAACCCAATAACAACTTCCCATTCCATGATTGACGGCCTGATTCTGAATATAAAAGAAGAATTGTACCAACTATTAGTAGGCTTTACCTAGCGTGAGCGCCTTCGATTTATTCTTTATGTCCGTAAACTGATCGTTTGCCAGCCCAGCTGTTTAGCGATAGCGAATAATTTTGGATCAGAATCAACGGCTATTGGGTGTTCAACCATATTTAATAGCGGTAAGTCATTGTGAGAATCACTATAGAAATAACTACCGGTAAGGGTTTGGTCTTGGGTGCTTAACCAGTTCTGCAAACGTTCAACTTTGCCGTGTTGATAGGAAGGGGTACCTGCTACATTACCCGTGTACAGACCATCGATCATTTCAGCTTCTGTCGCAATTAGATGTGGAATACCTAATTTTTGAGCAATCGGTGCCGTAATAAAACTGTTTGTTGCGGTGATGATCAATAAGGTATCACCCTGTTGACGATGTTGAGCAATCAATTTTTGTGCAGCAGGTAATATAATAGGATCAATTTTTTCAGCGAGAAATTGCGTGCGCCAATGATTTAAATCTACCGGACTATTATCGGCAAGCGGTTTTAATTGAAAAGCCAAAAATTCAAAAATATCCATAGTGCCAGCTAGATATTGGTCATAAAATTTTTGGTTAGCCCGCTGATAACTATCGCCATCTACTAGCTTGTTTTCAACTAAAAATTCACCCCATAAATAATCACTGTCGCCACCAAGTAGCGTGTTATCCAAGTCAAAGATTGCTAATGCCATTACGATTCACGTCACGAATTAAAAAATAGTCACTATTGTAAGGCAAAATGGATTGAATACCGTGATAACCTATGAAGCATTGACAAATTATGACGTTATGGAAGCGATGGCTTCTTTAAACGAGAGATGTAGGATAGTGATTGATAAAGATGGCTTTAGGCCCAATGTAGGGATAATTCTCTGCAACGATAATAATGAGGTTTTGTGGGCGCAACGTGCGCAACATGACTCATGGCAGTTTCCGCAGGGTGGAATTAAAGCGGATGAAACACCAGAGCAAGCTGTTTATCGTGAATTAATGGAAGAGGTGGGATTAGCCCCCGAACATGTTGAATTACTCGGCATGACCAGTGGTTGGTTACGTTATAGATTACCTAAGCGTTATTTGCGTTATGGCAATAAACCGCTTTGCATTGGTCAAAAACAGCGCTGGTTTTTATTGCGATTAACGGGCAGTGAATCTGATGTGAATCTGACGCGACATGACAAACCTGAGTTTGATGATTGGCGTTGGGAAAATTACTGGCAGCCGGCGAAAGAAATTGTGTTTTTCAAACGTCGCGTTTATGAAAAAGCGCTACATGAATTAGCACCGCTATTATTTCCGGAGTATAAAAAACGGGTTGATAGTCAGCGAAAATACTAAGTAAGTATTTTTTTGAATACTTTGGCATTTCGCTGATAGTTATATAAAGCTTGTTTTTCCATCGGTAGGTCGCTGATTTCGGCAGCACTAAAGCCATGCTCTATAAACCAATGGGCTGTTTGGGTAGTGAGCACACACAATGCATTTAAACCTAGGTTAGTAGCTTGCTGTTCGATGGCTAACAATAATTGATCGCCTCGTCCTAAACTTTGATAGCCCTTGGCAACAGCAAGGCAAGCTAGCTCAGCAACATCGCTGTGCGGATAAGGATATAGCGCGGCGCATGCGACGACTGAACCATCACGCTCCATGACCGTAAAATGGCCTATCTCCACTTCTAATAAATCACGTGAACGTTTTACTAAGGTACCGTTTTGTTCTAATGGTTCGATTAGATCGAGAATGCCGCCGACATCATCTATAGTCGCCTGACGAATCGTTTCAAAAGATTTAGCGGTTATTAATGTACCTGCACCATCGCGACTAAATAATTCTTGTAATAAGGCGCCATCTTGCGAACGATCTAGTAGATGGACACGCTTCACCCCCGATTTACAGGCACGGAGAGCCGCATTGAAGGGATGAGGGGCCGCCGCTTCTGGTGAAATTTTCTCCGCTTGTTCAACGGTTAGTTCTCGCGGTAAGCCATGATTACTTTCACCGATAAAGATAAGTTTGTCAGCCGTTAATGCTGTTGCCACAGCAGTGGCAATGTCTTCTGCGGCAAGGTTAAATATTTCACCTGTTGGTGAATAACCTAAAGGCGGTAACAAAACCATATTGCCCAAGGTCAGCTGATCGTTAATGCCTTGGATATCAACACGACGTACTTCGCCAGTATGTCCGAAATCAATACCATCCCTAATGCCGACGGGGCGTGCGGTGATTAAATTTCCGCTCGTGCAACGAATGCGAGCATGCGCCATAGGCGTATGTGGCAGGCCAAAAGACAGCTTAGCTTCAATGTTAATTCGTAGTTTACCCATTACTGATTTGGCTATCTTAAGGCTGGCATCGTCGGTAATACGAAGTCCATGAAGATAATGAACTTCAATGTTTTGGTTGTGGCATTGCTGTTCGATCTGTGGCCGAGCTCCGTACACCAGCACTAGTTTTATCCCTAAACTACTTAATAAAGCTAAGTCATGGATGAGACTATCAAAACCTGGGGTCTCAATTGTTTCACCATCAAAGGCAATGACAAAAGTCGCGCCGCGATGCGCATGAATATAAGGTGCCGCAGTACGAAACCAACTAGTCGTTGTGGCGGAATTACGGGAGATGAGAGTGTTATGTATTGTTTTCATAATGCTCTTTTTATCCTAGTCTCAGCAAGGTTGCAAAGTTGCGTGTAAAATCTCTATTAATAATTGCTGATAAAATTAATGTCAACGACGAAACACTATAATATTTGTTTGGAGAACAAGCATGCCTGAATATAAATCAAGAACTTCTACCGCCGGCCGGAATATGGCGGGTGCACGCGCCTTATGGCGAGCTACGGGGATGAAGGATGAAGATTTTAGTAAGCCGATTATTGCGATTGCCAACTCGTTTACACAGTTTGTTCCTGGTCATGTGCATTTAAAAGATATGGGGCAGTTAGTTGCGCGTGAAATTGAACGTGCGGGTGGTGTTGCGAAAGAATTTAATACAATTGCCGTTGATGACGGTATTGCGATGGGTCATGGTGGTATGTTGTATAGCTTGCCATCCCGCGACATTATTGCTGACTCGGTTGAATATATGGTCAATGCCCATTGTGCAGATGCCATTGTGTGTATTTCTAATTGCGACAAGATTACTCCTGGTATGCTGATGGCCGCGCTACGCTTGAATGTGCCCGTGATCTTTGTATCTGGTGGCCCGATGGAAGCGGGTAAAACTAAATTGGCAGGTAAAGATGTCAAGTTAGATTTGGTTGACGCTATGGTGCAAGCGGCAGATGAGCATGTTAGTGACGAAGATGTCGCGCAAATAGAGCGAAGCGCCTGCCCAACGTGTGGTTCATGTTCAGGTATGTTCACGGCTAACTCAATGAACTGTTTGACAGAAGCATTAGGTCTATCGTTGCCTGGAAACGGATCATTATTAGCCACTCATGCTGATCGTGAAGAACTGTTTTTAGAGGCTGGTCGAACAATCGTGTCTTTAGCTAAACGTTATTATGAACAAGATGACGAGTCTGCCTTGCCACGTTCTATAGCCACTAAGGCAGCATTTGAAAATGCTATAGCGTTAGATGTGGCAATGGGGGGCTCAACTAATACAGTATTGCATTTGCTGGCAGCCGCACATGAAGGCGAAGTTGATTTTACTATGGCGGATATTGATCGTATGTCTCGCCTCATCCCGAACTTATGTAAAGTGGCTCCTGCGACACCTGAATATCATATGGAAGATGTACATCGTGCTGGTGGCGTGATGAGTATCTTGGCTGAATTAGCCGCGGGTGGTTTATTGCATACTCACTTACCGACGGTACATAGTGCGACATTAGGTGATGCCTTAGCAAAATGGGACGTCAAACGTAGCGATAGCGAAGTGGCTAAACTGCGTTATTCAGCTGGCCCTGCGGGTATTCCAACGCAAACAGCCTTTAGCCAGAGCACTCGTTGGCCGAGCTTGGATTTAGATCGTGAAGCGGGTTGTATCCGTGATATTGAACATGCTTATAGTAAAGACGGTGGTTTAGCAGTACTATTCGGCAATATTGCCCAAGAAGGCTGTATTGTTAAAACGGCAGGCGTAGATGACTCTAATCTAACGTTCTCAGGTCCGGCGCGTATTTACGAATCACAAGAGGCTGCAGTAACGGCGATTTTGACTGAACAAGTTGTGGCTGGGGACGTGGTTCTTATTCGTTACGAAGGGCCGAAAGGTGGTCCGGGTATGCAAGAAATGTTGTATCCAACCAGCTACTTAAAAGCAAAAGGAATGGGTAAGGCTTGCGCCTTGTTAACAGATGGTCGTTTTTCAGGTGGTACATCAGGTTTATCTATTGGTCATGCTTCACCAGAGGCTGCAGAAGGCGGTAACATCGGCTTAGTGGAAGAAGGCGATATTATTGTGATCGATATTCCTAACCGGATCATTAAAGTGGATGTTTCGGATTTGGTGTTAGCTGAACGTCGATTGGTGATGGAAGCAAAAGGCGATCTCGCTTGGCAGCCCGTTAAACGAGAACGTAAAGTGAGCTTGGCTTTACAAGCTTATGCTGCATTAACCACATCAGCATCGAAGGGTGCCGTGCGTGATTTAGAACAGTTAAAACGTCGATAGTTTAAAGTCTATATAACTAAAAAAGCCCTGACATTAAATAAATGTTGGGGCTTTTTTATAGATTATTTTTCTGAATTAAAGACTTTAAATCCTCAGCAGTTAGTGGGCGACTGAAATGGTAACCTTGGAATAAAGTACAGCCATTTGAAGTCAAAAACTCAAGTTGTTGAAAATTTTCTACACCTTCAGCAACTACGGTTAAATTGAGGTGCACGGCCATTGCAATAATGGTGGAAACTATTGCGGCATCATCTTTATCAGTTGCAATATCACGGACAAAACTTTGGTCGATTTTTAACTCATCTATTGGCAAACGTTTGAGATACGATAGAGAAGAATAACCGGTACCAAAATCATCGATAGAAAACTGTATGCCCATCTGTTTTAAGCTGTCCATTTTCTGGATAGTGTCTTCAACATTATCTAAAACAATACCTTCAGTTATTTCTAACATCAATTTGTTAGCAGGTAAACCTGATTGCTTTAATGCTGATTTAATATTTGCGATGAAATCGATTTGACGGAATTGTTTAGGGCTGACATTGACGGAGATATGTTGGAGCTCTATACCTTGTTGCAGCCAAGATTGTAATTGGGTACTCGCGTTAATCAACACCCATTGTCCAATAGGTATAATGAGACTAGAGTCTTCGGCGAGGGGAATAAACTCGGCTGGTGAAACCCAGCCACGCTGTGGGTGTTGCCAACGTAATAACGCCTCAATGGCTAATATTTTTCCTGAATTATCGACTTGTGGTTGGTAGTTTAAACTGAACTGTTGATGTTCAATGGCTTGTCTTAAATCATGTTCTAATGCTAATTTTTCTTCGGCAATGGTTTGCATTGCTTGTTCATAAAAGCAGAAGGTATTTTTGCCTGTTTTTTTCGATTTATACATAGCCGTATCGGCTTGACCTAATATTGATATTGCCGTTTGGTTGCTTGGTGGAAAAATCGTAATACCTATGCTGGTAGAGATATGATGTTCATAGCCCTTAATATGAAAGGGTTGTTGAAACGCCTGATTGATTTTTTTTGCTAGGTTTGATGAAAATTCGATTAAGGCTTCACCTTCTAACGTCTGATTGGCCACTAAAATGACAAATTCATCACCACCTAAACGCGCAACAGTATCTGCTCTTCTAAGTGTTTGTTGTATGCGTGTAGCGACTTGTTGTAGGAGTTCATCACCTACTTCGTGACCAAGGGAATCATTAATTTTTTTGAAGTCATCAAGATCAAGGAACATCAGCACGCCATAAGTGTTGTTGCGTTGTGACAGTGACAAGTTGTATTGCAAGCGGTCGAGTAATAAACGTCGGTTAGGCAAAGAAGTGAGTTGATCATAAAAAGCGAGGTACTGAATACGATCTTCATGGGCTTTTTGAGACGTTATATCTGAAAAAACAGAAACATAGTTGATGACATTGTCTGAATCATCAGAAATAGTTGTAATAGTATGTCGCTCTGGATAAACCTCGCCATTTTTACGACGATTCCAGATTTCACTTTCATAGCTGCCATTATCTTTGAGCTGTTGCCACATATGCTGATAAAAAGTAGCGCTATGCTTTCCCGAAGATAAAATCCGAGGATTTTTACCTAGTACCTCTTTTTGTGTGTAACCGGTCATTTTAGTAAAAGCTTGGTTAACACGCATTATTTGATTATTTTTATCTGTGATCATTATGGCTTCATGCGATTCAAACGTGATAGCGAGTAACCGTAATTCTTCTTTAGCTTTATGTAGACTTGCCGTTCTTTGGCTAACAACTTCCTCAATACGAGCCCGGCGGCCGGTTGATATCATTAAGGTAATGGTGAGTGTTGCTGTAAATAACATTCCGATAAAGAGCACTATCCAGACGTTGCCTGAGTAATTGTTTTTGAAATAATCGGCTGATGGTGTGATTTTAACTTGCCATATTCGATTAGCGAGATGGGTTGAGTAATGAGTAGTGAAACCATTATCGCTTATCGCGTTTACTCTCGATGAATAAAGTTGAATGGGGTGCTCATCTTCAGTTATATCAAGGATGGAAAGAGCGGTGTTAAGTAGCGGGTGTGCGCTGAGCTCGTTAGCAATAATATCATCTAAATAGTAAATGCTGGCGAGATTACCGATAAAAGCGAGCTGACGTCTGTTTATGGTATCGAGTAAGTGACCTTGTTTATAGACGGGTAAATAATTAATGATACCAACACGAGTGCTACCGTCTTGTACGAGATTGACACGGCTTGTAATCGTTGCCTTTCCAGTATCACGAGCATTTAAAAAAAATGCTGCTAATTCTGGGTTTGAGGTGGGGTCAAATCCTAATGCTTGTTCATTATTTTTATAGGGTGAGACATAAGCAATAGCCATATATTCAGGTTTATCTTCAATGCGAATGATATTGCCTTGCTCATCACGTTTGGTAATTTGATAGTCGAGATGATGAACTGCTTGCATCTGTTTCTCAAATAATGCTCTTTCTTCAGCCTTAACGATCACATCCCAAGCAATAGCATGGATATCGGGATGTAATTGTTGAATAGAATGAGTCGAGGCAATGAAGTCATTTAAGTTGATATAGCCATTAGTGACAATGGTATCTCGTAGATATTTAGTGAGATTGATGTGAGTATTAATTTCTCGGTTCAGTTCGGCACCAATAGTACTGGCTTGATAATTAAGATCTATTTGAAGTCGCTTATCTTCATTATCAACACTATTCTGAAAGAGACTAATGGTGATTAATAATGCCGCGATGACTGGAATTGTGACAATCCATTTCCGAGTGGCGTTGATTTTTCCTGGCAAGTCAAAAAACAATAACATTAATGGTGTAATGATGAAAACACCTGCACTATCGCCTAACCACCAAGTAAAACTGCTAAATAAGGCTTGTTCTAATGGGATGATTCCAGCGGCGATTAATGCGCTGACGCTTATTACCATGGGGAATATTGCAGCAATAGGACCGCCAAGTACGAGCAGTTTTAAGATTCGGAGCTCAGAAATGAGAGGATCAGGGTAACGTGCATATTTGTGAATTAATTTGAAGCCTAAATAGGTAAATAAAGTGCTACTTAAGGCGGAGGTAATAAAGAATAATATAGATTCACGGGGTGACGAGAGTATGTTTAAGCCGTAAAGCTCAATGTTCATAATTAAACTACCAATAAAAACCCCCGGTAGTAATTTAGAACCAAATTTTAATACTAAAGCTAAGGCGATGCCTGCCGCAGGCCAAAAGGCACTAACATTACTTAGCTGTGTAGTCAGTGGGTGACTTAATTTAGCTGCTAAATAATAGGCAAATGCTAGCCCAGTAATGGCCAAGATTGTTTGGATTAGATGTTTGGGGTTAAACATATTGCCGCTCGAAGATATTCAAAGACCACGTCATTCTTGATCTCAGATATAAATTTTTACATTTATATTTGTGATTAATACAAAAAAAGGCCCATATTTAATGGGCCTTAACTATATATTTTTACAATCTAGGTCTCAAGTACCCCTAGAATGGAATATCATCGTCCAAATAATCTGCGCCACCTTGAGGGGAGCCATAATCAGGACCCGCAGAAGGTGATGCAGGTTGAGGAGTATAAGCTTTTTGCGGCGCTGAGGAACTTCGTTGCGGTGCATTTTGTTGATAATCGCCTGTTGAACCTCCTGCGTTGCTACCTTTCGAATCAAGCATGGTCATTGAATCACCAACAATCTCGGTCGAATAACGATCTTGACCGCTTTGATCTTGCCATTTACGTGTTTGAATGCGACCTTCAATGTAAATTTGTGAGCCTTTGTGTAGATATTGCTGAGCTACTTCACCTAAACGATTATTTAGGCTTACACGATGCCATTCAGTACGTTCTTTGCGTTCACCTGTTTGTTTGTCTTTCCAGCTTTCAGAGGTCGCTAAGCGTAAATTACAAATGGAACCACCATTAGGAAAGGCGCGACTTTCTGGCTCTGCGCCGAGTCTTCCTACAAGAATTACTTTATTTACTGACATGGTGTGTGCTCCTTTAGCGAAATTAATTTTTAAGCGGGTTCATTTTACGATGCTTGAGCAATAAATGCATCCAATGCCTCATTATCGACATCATCAGGTGAAAATTTAACATAAGCGACGAATTCTTCAATGACAATGACGGTTTCGATGACACCTGGAATATCATTCAGTTGTTGGGCGATATCATTAGCGTTACTACTGGAAACATTTTGTAAATGAATGATGCGGGTAGACAAATGTTTGGGCTGTTTCATCGGTAATACAACTATCAACCAGATTGTGGCTAACACGGCTCCGGCGATAAAGACGCCTGACATGCCTAACTTGCTGAATATTAAACCACCTGATGCGCCGCCAATAAATGCACCAATAAACTGGGCCGTGGAATAAATTCCCATCGCAGTACCTTTATTGGCAAGCGGACTGAGTTTTGACATTAGTGACGGTAAACTAGCCTCTAGAATATTAAATGCAGTAAAAAATAACCATAAACAGAACAACATACCTGAGACCGAGTAGGATAACTGACTCCAGCCAAGCTCGGCGATAGCCAGTGTGGCAATCGCACCCAAGAATATGGGTTTCATCTGACGATATTTTTCAGCGATGATGATAAATGGCACCATCGCAACAAACGCAAGGACTAATATCGGCAAATATGCGAGGGCGTGTTGGTCTTTGGGCAAACCTGCGTGTTCAAGTAGCGCTATCGGCAGAGCAAAAAAGCTGATAGTAAGCAAACAATGCAATATCATAATGCTAAATACCATACGCATTATGTCAGGGTTGCGAAGTACCTTAAGAAACTGTTTAGGTACGGGCTCAATATCGCGGTGACTAATAAGGCGAGTAGGGGTGGGAACCCATAAATGTAATATGGCAATACCGACAAGAGATAATACGGCGGTAGACCAGAAGATACCTGACAAACCGACCCAATGTTCTAGTGCCGCACCAGCGGCGAGTGCAACGGAGAATGACAGGCCGATACTGATACCGATACTTGCCATGGCTTTAGTGCGGTGTTCATCACGAGTCAGATCGGCAGTCAGCGCCATAATCGCCGCGGCAATAGCACCACTACCTTGTAATAAACGGCCTGCGATAACCATATAGATTGAATCGGCCATTGCGGCGACGATGCTACCAGCTGCAAATAGCAGTAACCCTATAGTAATAACTCGTTTACGGCCGATGCGGTCAGATAACATACCAAATGGAATTTGTAATAAGGCTTGTGTCAGACCATAGGCACCAATGGCTATACCGATCAAAATTGGTGTGGCACCGCTATATTGATCTGCGGTTAGAGAAAATACTGGCAAAATCATAAATAAGCCCAACATTCGAAGGGCAAAGATGGTCGATAAGCCCGCTATGCTGCGCTTTTCTAACGAAGTCATTGCGGATGTGGTGTTTTGTTTTTGCGTCATAGTAGTCGGTAGGCGTATATTCGTCCGTTAGATAATTTATACGGAAGCTGCATGAAAAGTATAAGTATACGCGGTGCGCGCACCCATAACTTAAAAAATATTGACGTAGACCTACCTCGTGATTCGCTTATAGTAATTACAGGGCTGTCTGGTTCAGGCAAGTCATCGCTGGCTTTTGATACGCTTTATGCAGAAGGCCAACGTCGCTATGTTGAGTCCTTATCGGCTTATGCTAGACAGTTTTTATCGATGATGGAAAAACCGGATGTGGATCATATTGAAGGTTTATCGCCCGCTATTTCGATAGAACAAAAATCGACTTCACATAACCCACGCTCTACTGTGGGAACGATTACCGAAATCTATGATTATTTACGTTTATTGTTTGCGCGAGCTGGTGAACCACGTTGTCCGACCCATGATCAACCTTTAGCCGCTCAAACGGTCAGCCAGATGGTCGATACCGTACTGGCGATGCCTGAAGGTCAGCGCATGATGTTGTTGGCGCCTGTGGTACAAGATCGCAAAGGTGAACATAAAGATGTGTTAGATAATTTACGCGCGCAAGGCTATGTCCGAGCACGTGTAAATGGTGAAGTGATTGAGCTTGATAACCCTCCTGAACTTGAGTTACGTAAAAAACACACCATTGAAGCCGTGGTTGATCGCTTTAAAGTCCGTGAGGATTTGCAGCAGCGTTTGGCGGAATCCTTCGAAACGGCATTGCTAATGAGTGATGGCGTTGCGCGCGTGGTCGCGATGGATGATGTGACCAATACCACTTTATTTTCTTCACGATTTTCTTGTCCTAGTTGTGGTTATTCAATTGCCGAGCTAGAGCCTCGAATGTTTTCCTTTAATAATCCAGCTGGCGCGTGTGGTACCTGTGATGGTTTGGGCATTAAACAATTTGTAGATCCGGCACGTGTTGTAACTCACCCAGAATTAAGTTTAAACGCAGGTGCTGTGCGAGGTTGGGATCGTCGTAATGCCTATTATCACCAGTTATTAATATCCTTAGCTGAGCATTATCAATTTGATTTAGAAACGCCCTTTGAGGCGCTGTCTGATCAGGTTCGTAAAGCGGTGCTCTATGGCAGTGGACGTACTAAAATTGATTTTAGTTATATTAGTGACCGAGGTAAAAGTGTGGTGCGGAGTCATGCTTTTGAAGGTGTGATCCCTAATATGCAACGGCGATATCACGAAACAGAATCAAACAGTGTTCGGGAGGATTTGGCTAAATATCATACCGTGCGAGCTTGTCCTGACTGTGACGGCGCACGTTTAAATGAAGCTTCTCGTTATGTGTTTTTGGGTGAAACGTCACTGCCCGTCGTCAGCGATATGCCGATAGGTGAAGCGACCCAGTTTTTTGAGAATTTAAGTTTGCCAGGTAATCGCGGTGAAATTGCCAGCAAAATTGTCATTGAAATCTCCCAGCGTTTGAGTTTCTTAGTGAATGTTGGTTTGGACTATTTATCCCTCTCACGTAGTGCGGATACCTTATCGGGTGGCGAAGCTCAGAGAATAAGACTCGCTAGCCAGATTGGTGCTGGTTTAGTGGGTGTGATGTATATTCTTGACGAGCCCTCAATTGGTCTGCATCAACGTGATAATGAACGTTTATTAGGCACGTTAACGCGGCTAAGAGATTTGGGTAATACTGTTATCGTGGTGGAGCATGATGAAGAAGCCATTCGTGCTGCCGATTATGTATTGGATATTGGACCAGGTGCTGGCGTGCATGGTGGTGAAATTGTTGCCAGAGGAACACCTAAAGATATAATGGATAGTGAGCAGTCACTAACCGGTCAATATTTGTCAGGTAAACGTAAAATTGCCGTACCCACAGAGCGCGTGCCTTATCATACTGGTCGAACCATTTCCGTACGAGGAGCCTGTGGTCATAACTTGAAAAATGTTGATGTAGATATCCCTATTGGTTTGATGACCTGTGTGACCGGTGTATCGGGCTCTGGTAAATCAACATTGATTAATGACACTTTATTAAAAATGATTTCTAAAACGCTTAATGGTGCTTCTGAAGAGGCCGCGCCCCATAGAGATATATTAGGATTGGATCAACTTGATAAAGTAGTGGCGATTAATCAAAGCCCAATAGGGCGGACACCACGTTCCAATCCTGCCACCTATACCGGTATATTTACGCCCGTTCGTGAATTATTTTCAGGTACACCTGAAGCACGTTCACGAGGATATACGCCAGGAAGATTCAGCTTTAATGTTAAAGGCGGTCGTTGTGAAGCTTGCCAAGGTGATGGGTTAATTAAAGTCGAAATGCACTTTTTGCCAGATATCTATGTACCTTGTGATGTGTGTAAAGGTAAGCGTTACAACCGTGAAACCCTAGATATTCGTTATAAAGGCAAAACGATTACCGATGTGCTGGATATGACGATCGAAGAGGCAATGGTATTTTTTACCAACATTCCAGTGGTTGCGAAAAAGCTTGAAACCTTGATTGATGTTGGGCTGACCTATATTAAGTTAGGGCAAAATGCGACGACCTTATCGGGCGGTGAAGCTCAGCGGATAAAGCTGGCAAAAGAATTATCAAAGCGTGACACAGGTAAGACTTTGTATGTACTTGATGAACCGACGACAGGTTTGCATTTCTTTGATATTGAGCAATTAATGAAGGTATTACAACGACTTCGTGAGCGTGGCAACACCATTGTGGTCATCGAACATAATTTGGATGTAATAAAAACAGCAGATTGGATCATCGATATGGGACCAGAAGGAGGGTCTGGTGGCGGCATGGTGGTGGCATTTGGCACGCCTGAAGAAGTGGCCCAAAGTGCTACTTCTCATACGGGTCATTATTTAGCTCCGTTGTTGAATTAATCATGAGTCGCTATCATAAACACGGGATGTTACTTGCTGTAATCATTTATGTGCTTTGGGTAGTGGTTTATACTTATTTTGATTTCAAGTTTCAAAAAGATCATTTATATCAATCAGTTGATAAGCGCTTGGAGAATGCAGCACTTATTACGCCCGTTTTATTGCCAGAAAACTTTCATCATAAAGGCTTAGTTAAAGCAACGTTGACACCTCAGCAAGATTTCAGAAATACTCTTAAATTATCTAAACTAACTGATAATCTTGGTATTAAATATATTTACACGCTTGTTTTACGAGATGGAAAAATATTTTTTACTTCGTCGAGTGCCACGAAAATGGAACGAGAAACGGGGCTAGGATTGACTGATTTTTTTGATGAATATAAGGACGTTGACCCTCGGGTTTATCAAATATTTAGCAGTGGGAAAACAGGTTTTCTAGAATACACCGATCAATGGGGCACGTTTCGTAGTATTTATATTCCTCAATATTCAGCAGATGGCAGTCTGTTCCTCACCGCTGCCGATCTATCAATTAGTGATATTCAAGCCATATTGAATCAACGTCTTCAAAACACCATATTAGTGTCCATTTTATTTTTGTTTTTTGCCTATCCACTGTATTTGCTATCAACACAAAGAATAAAACAATTTGCCAAAGATTTAGAGCGCCAAGTTCAACAGCAAACAATAAAATTAAATTTAAATGAAGAGCGTCTAAATTATGCGCTCAAAGTGGCTCATCAAGGTTGGTTTGATTTCAATCCGCAAACGGGTGAGATACTGGTTGGCGATGAATATGCCCGCATATTAGGTTATGAACCCGCAGAATTACAACTCAATTTACAGACTTGGAGTGAGAATATTCATCCCGATGACAAATTAGCTGTTCAAATGGCTTTTCAAAAAATGTTAGCGACAAATGAATCGAGCGAATTGGAATACCGTAGGAAAAGTAAGAATGGTCATTGGATTTGGTTGCATTCAATTGGCGAAGTGGTGGAACGTGATAACAACTATAAGCCGACACGGGTGGTTGGCATTCATTCTGATATTACAGAACGCAAACAGAATGATCAGGTATTACGGTTATTGGCTGAGAGTGGCGATGTCGGTGATGAAACTATTTTTCAATTAATGGTTAAACAACTCGCTCAATCGCAAAATAGTCGTTATGCCTTTATTGCTTGCCTTAGCAATACCATTGAAAATCAAATAGATACCATTGCAGTTTGGGCTGGTGATAATTATCATGACAATTTTTCTTATTATTTAGAAGGTACGCCCTGTCAAAATGTGATCGAAGGGGACATATGTTTTTATCCTAATAATATTCAAAGCTTGTTTCCTGATGATGAGATGTTGGTGGAAATGGGGGCGGTAAGTTATCAAGGCATAGTCTTGAAAAATAGTCAGAATAAATCAATTGGTTTGCTGGCCATTGTTGATGATAAGCCTATGACAATAGGCACACATACCAATAGCTTGCTAGATAGCCTTGCGGTTCGAGCGGCAATTGAATTAGAGCGAATGGAATCAGGCAAACAACTAGCCTTAGCAGCACGTGTATTTAACGATAGTCATGAAGCGATTATGCTGACTGATAAGAATGGTAATATTATTAATGTTAACCCTGCTTTTACTGAAATTACGGGGTATGAGCGTAGTGATATTGTAGGTGAAAATCCCAGCATACTGAGTTCGGGGAAATACGGTCCTGAATTTTATATTGATATGTGGAAAAAAGTGCATGCTGAAGGGTTTTGGCACGGTGAAGTGTCGAATCGTAAGAAAAATGGTGAGGCTTACATTGAATTACTCACTATTTCGTCTTTAAAAGATGAATACGACAATGTATTGAATTATCTTGGAATGTTTTCTGATGTAACCCAAAGTAAACAACAACAAGAAAAACTGCATTTAATGGCTCATTATGATGTGCTGACGCAATTACCGAACCGAACTTTGTTTGCTGATAGGTTTTCACAGGCTGTAACGCAGAGTAAGCGAAATGAGACATTGCTTGTCATTTGTTTCCTCGATTTAGATGATTTTAAACCAGTGAATGATCATTATGGTCATGGTGTTGGCGATCTATTATTGATTGAGGTTGCTAAGCGGATAAAGGCCGAGCTAAGAGCGGAAGATACGGTTTCTCGACAAGGTGGTGATGAGTTTGCATTATTACTAAAAGACTTAATGTCTGTTGAAGAATGTGGGCCATTATTAACTAGATTACATCGTTCACTTGCTCAACCTTATAAGATTAATGGCCATATTATTACGATTGGTGCTTCTAGTGGCCTGACGGTTTATCCCCTAGATAATAGCGACATTGATACATTGCTACGACATGCAGATCAAGCAATGTATCAGGCTAAATTGGCTGGTAAAAATCGTTATCAGATATTTAATGCTGAACATGATCTGAAAACAATTCAGCATCAAAATAAGTTGCATGAAATACAACAGGCGTTGCTCAATGACGAGTTGTGTTTGTATTATCAGCCAAAAGTAAATATGAAAACAGGCAAGATATTTGGGGTGGAGGCGCTTATTCGCTGGCTGCATCCTCAAAAAGGGCTTATTCCACCTTTGGAATTTCTGCCACTGATTTCTGGTACGGATTTAGAAATACAGATTGGTGAATGGGTTATCAATCAGGCCTTAAATCAGATGTCGATATGGCGAGAACAAGCCATTGCTCTTGAAGTTAGCATTAACGTATCATCTTATCATTTGCAAGATACGCTTTTTATTGAGCAACTTGATAGTGCCTTAGCTCGAGTTCCTGAAATAAATGCTAAGCATTTCCAACTCGAAATTTTAGAAAGTAGTGCCTTAGGTGATATTCAGACAATAAGTCGAATCATTAAACACTGTCGGGCTCGTTTAGGAGTCAAGATAGCTTTAGATGATTTTGGTACAGGTTACTCGTCATTAACTCACCTTAGAAGCTTAGCGATAACGGCGATCAAAATAGACCAAAGTTTTGTACGAGATATGCTGGATGATCCGAGTGATTACGCCATTATTAATAGCGTAATTGGTTTGGCAGATTCTTTTAATCGAGAAGTGATTGCTGAGGGTGTTGAAACTACGGAACACGGCTTGATGTTGCTAATGATGGGCTGCCATCAAGCGCAAGGTTATGGTATAGCAAGGCCTATGCCAGCCAGTGAGATTGGCATGTGGCTGTCGCAATATAAACCTAATCAGCAATGGTTAACGACCGCTGAGCAACATTTAACGGCAAAAGAAATTCAACTTAGCTTATTAACCTTGGCAATACATCAGTGGCAAGGTTATTTTGAAAAAAATATCTTATCAATGCCTGCAGAAATAGAATATTGGCCGATTATGGCAAAAAATAAATGTCAATGTGGAACGTGGATTAAACGTGCGAGGCAAGATGCTGTCTGTAGTGTTAAATGGTTAAAGGAATTTGATGATTTGCATAATGATATGCACCATATAGCCAGCGACTTACTGTTGAAATATGAAAATGATCGGCATGAAGAGGCTCGTTTAGGGCTTATTCAAATTCGGGCAAGTTTTGATAGTATGAATCAGTTAATCAGTTCGGAGATGACAAGCTAATGCCCTTAGAACAAGAACTAAAACTAGTTGTTAACAGTGAAGCTCCGATTGATGTATCTTCATTAATTCTGCCAAATTATAGTATAGATGGTGAAATGGTAAGCTCACGGTTAGTAAGTACCTATTTTGATACTGCTGAATTGTATTTGGTTTCACAACAAGTGGGATTACGAATGAGGCAAAGTGATGGTGCCTGGATGCAAACGGTTAAAACATCAGGTCATGTCCAAGATGGTCTGCATCAGCGTGAGGAGTGGGAACATAAACTTGATGTTGCCGAGTGGGATTTGGAAAAATTAAAACAAACACCACTAGCTCCAATGATTGAAAACCCGGCTATTTGGTCGAATATTGGTCCTGTCTTCACTACGGACTTTGAGCGAAAAACGCTACAGCTTCGCACTAAGGATGGCACGCAAATCGAACTGGCTTATGATAAAGGAAATGTCATTGCAGGTGAATTAGTTAAGCCTATTCATGAAATTGAATTGGAATTAAAATCGGGTAATGTTGATCACTTAATGGTGTTGGCTAATGAATTGCAACAGCAGTTATCTCTCAGTCCAAGTGATACCAGTAAGGCCAAAATGGGTTATCAATTAATTAAGCAATAGAAATGAAAAATAGTGTTGAAGTTGTTTAACATTATGCCTTTCTCAGTGCTGCATCATCATCGAGTTGATAAGCCGCTATTTGTTTCAAATTTCCAAGTGCGGATAATCGTCAGCATGTCATTACTTTTCAATACATTTTCAGGAATGGCTGCGTAGGGTGCACCGAGTCGTACAATTTTAACCGCAGCATCATCGAGTACTTTGTAGCCTGATGAACGAGAAATCACAATGCCATTTGGCGGTACGCTGCCATCTGGGTTGATATCAACAGAAAGCATTAAATTACCATTGAGCCCTGCGCGTTTAGCCTCTTGTGGATAATTCATATTACCGATGCGTTCGACCTTCATCTCCCATGATTTCATATATGCGGCGGCGGCGTATTCTTTGGTGGATGCTGAAATTCGTCGTTTTTTAGGGCGTTTACTGAGTGCTTTAGCATCATTATCTAGTTGCTGTTGTAAGCTGTCGATTTCGTTTCTTGCCTGAAACATTATTTCACTGGCAGATAATGTCGGGGTGACGGCTGCGGGTTCAACAATGTCGGCAATCTCAACTTGTTCAACTTTACGTTTAGCTATTTTTTGAGTTACTATTTTTGCCTGTTTGGCGGGCGGTTTTGGTTTCGCTGACACAGGTTTTGGGGGCTCGGGTTTTATTTCAGGAACTTCAGCGACTATCGGCGTTGGCTCTACGACCGGCATTATTTCAGGTTCTGGGGTAGGCGATATTTCTGCTGGAGCCGATGATGCTGCTTTTTCTGCTACAGGGATCGGAGCCTCAGGGCTGGGTTCTGGTGACTTTTCATCTGTTTCGCCCCCCCCCTCATTATTGACTTGGGCTAAATAATCCGCCTGCTCTGGGGGCGTGTGGCTTTGCTGTTTTGCCAAGGTAATATCAAGACTGATTAACGGGGCATTCTTGGGCGGCGACGTAGCGTCAAAGCTTACGCCTAATATAATCGCCAAATGAATAATGACTGAAAATACTGAGGTAAAAATAAGCCGGTCAACAGCAGTGATTGCGCCCATATTATGGTGTCAGTTTTTCAATTTCACGAATAATCGGAGGATTAGCATTATTAATCAGTCGAACACGTTCTACCATTTTAGGGCTAAGTTCTATCTGACCATCTGGTCGTACCAGCATAACACGGTCAATACCCATCGCTGCAGCAATCTGCGGCCAGTCTTTTCCAGCAACGATTAATGCGGTTGCCGCAGCATCGGCCTCAGAAGCATTGGTATGTAAAACCGTTACCGAGGTGGCATCGCGTGCTGGAAACCCTGTTCGTGGATCAATAATATGGGGGTAACGGGTGCCTTCGTATTCAAAGAAACGTTCGTAATCGCCAGAGGTGAAGACGCTTTCATCACCTTTTAATGCGATAGAGGCCATCATGCCATCTTTGCGCGGGTGACGAATGCCAATGATCCAAGGTCGTTCTCCATGCGAACCAATTGCACGCAGATCTCCACCAATATTAACGATGGCATCAGTGATCCCTAAATTTTGTAAGATGGTGATGGCAGCATCAACGGCATAACCTTTGGCAAAACCACCAAACTCAATCTTAACCTTAGGGTTATCGCTGCTCAGTTCACCTTGGTTAATATGAACATCGGCCATAGTAGGAACATCACTCAACCACTGGTTGATAACGGCTTCACTTGGCGGTGGATGCGAGACAAACCAATCATCTTGGTTAAAACCCCATAAGGCAAAGAGTTTGCCAGCAGCGGGATTAAATAAGTTGTTGCTGGCTGTAGCGAGAGTCTTAGCTTGATTAATTAATGTGGCAACATCGGGCGTAACAGCGATAGTTTTGCCTTCGCTGATAGATTTATTAATAGTGGTTAAAACGCTGGGATGCCAAGCGTGCCACGTATCATTAACGCCAGAAAAAGATGCTTCCAAAAGGGTCACTGTCTTATCGGCTGTGGCTTTATCCACTCCATATAAACTGACATCAATTTCGGTGCCGAAAGCATCAAACTTAGCTTGAAGTGCTTTGTCATCATCACTACAGGCGCTTAATGTTAATAGGCAAACCAATAGAAAAAAGCGCAGTAAGGTCATAATAATTGTTGCTCGATGCAGTCCATTAAATCAGCTGCAATATTAAGGTTAAATTGGGTATCTAATTCGCGGACACAGGTGGGGCTTGTGACATTGATCTCTGTTAGATAGTTGCCGATTACATCTAGGCCGACAAATAATAAGCCTTTTTCACGTAACGTTGGACCTACTTGTTGGCAGATCCAGCGGTCACGTTCGGTCAAAGGTCGTCCTTCTGCGCGTCCACCGGCAGCAAGATTTCCGCGGGTCTCTCCTTCGGCGGGAATGCGTGCCAAGGCATAAGGTACTGGTTCACCATTAATCATTAATATCCGTTTATCGCCATCAATAATTTCAGGAATAAATTTTTGGACCATAACTGATTTACGACCGTGATCAGTCAGTGTTTCGATAATTACGCTGAAATTCGGATCGTCGTGTTTAACTCTGAAGATCGATGCGCCTCCCATGCCATCAAGCGGCTTGAGAATAATATCTTGATGCTGCTGGTGAAACTCACGAATAAGATGTTTTTTCCGTGTCACCAAAGTGGGTGGGCAACATTGCGGAAACCATGCCGTATAAAGTTTTTCATTAGCATCACGCAGGCTTTGAGGATTATTAACGATTAATACCCCGGCTGCTTTGGCTTGTTCTAATAAATAGGTGCTGTAGATATATTCCATATCAAACGGCGGATCTTTACGCATTAAGATGGCATCAAGATCGGCCAAAGGTCGAGTTTGACTTGCTCCTAATTCAAACCATTTATCAGAATTTTGGAATACCCGTAGCGGTTTCATCTCTGCGGAAACGATGCCTTGATGCAGAAATAAATCTTGTTGTTCCATGTAATACAACGACCAGCCCTTAGCTTGTGCCGCTAATAACATGGCAAAACTAGTGTCTTTTTTAATGGTGATGGCTGAAATAGGGTCCATCACTATGCCAATATGTCGACTCATGCTGCGTTACTCATGCTGTGAATTGAGGGTGAATTTTACCTGAAATTTGTGTTGTGAGCTTGCTTGCCATTTTTTTGCCACAATTGATCGGCAAATTGACGAAGTTATGCCCCTTAAATTCCCCCCTTACTTGTTGTAATGAACACTCTAAATTTAATGGTAAGGGGAAATATTATGGGTAGATCGACACACGATACAGGTGGCAGTGTATTGACCAGTTTGGTCAACTGTTTAGCCTATGGCTCGGGAGTGGGCATTGTTGTCAGTTTTGCTTTAATTTGCTTAGTCTTATTATCCGGAACGGCTCAAGCCGCGGTAGATAAGACGGAATTACCCATAGTTGAACGATTATCTGACTTAGCCTCAGGTCAGTTAGTATTTCAGGCGAATGATGGTCATTATATAAGTAGCGTTAGTGTTGATACCAATGTCGATATCGAAGTGAGCGGCTTATTGGCAAGGGTGACTGTGAGTCAATCCTTTATGAACCCAACGTCACAATGGCAAGAAGGCATTTATGTCTTCCCATTACCGGAGACCGCGGCGGTCGATCATTTAAGAATGAAAGTGGGCGAGCGCGTTATTGAAGGTGAGATTAAGCCTAAACAAGAAGCCAGAAAAGTTTATGAAAAAGCTAAAGCAACGGGCAAGCAGGCTAGTTTAATTGAGCAACAACGGCCTAATATGTTTACAAGCTCAGTCGCGAATATTGCACCGGGCGATAAAATTACCGTTGTAATTGAGTATCAGCAAGCCGTAACTCAAAACCAAAATGATTTTAGTATGCGATTTCCTATGGCGATAACACCAAGGTATATCCCTGGGAAAGTAATAACGAATACAGCTGAAGTGCGACACTTTAAAGGTAATGGCTGGGCAGTCAATACCGATCAAGTGCCGGATGCTTCGCACATCACGCCACCCGTAACCTTAAGTCATAATGCCAATAACAATCCCGTTAATATTAAAGTAAGTTTGGAGGCTGGTTTCCCTTTAGCTAAAGTTGAAAGCCGTTATCATGAAATAGAACAGGTGACGTTAGCTGATGACAATAGGTTGATAACACTTTCTAATGCCGTAGCAGCAGATCGTGATTTTGAAATAGTGTGGCAAGAAAAAGCATCACAATCGCCACAGGCGGCATTATTTAAACAGCAGCTCAATGGTCAAAATTATGCTTTGTTGATGTTAAATCCTCCAGCGCAACACGTATTACAAGAAAGTATCGCTCGTGAGTTGATATTTGTGATTGATACCTCGGGTTCGATGGATGGCACCTCAATCAAGCAGGCACGAGAAGCGTTGCAATATGGTCTAGAGCAATTACGTCCACAAGATAGTTTCAATATTATTAGATTCAGTGATGATACTGAAAGCCTATTTAAACAAGCACGATTAGCTACACTGAAAAATGTTGATATTGCTCGTGACTTTGTTAATTGGCTGCGTGCTGATGGTGGCACAGAAATGGCGCCAGCTTTGCTACAGGCATTGATGGGGAAAAGTATGATACAAGGATTACGGCAGGTCGTATTTTTGACAGATGGCAGCGTGGGTAATGAAGATGAGCTCTTTAGCTTAATCGAACAACATTTGGGTGATAGTCGATTATTCACGGTCGGGATCGGATCAGCACCGAATAGTCATTTTATGAATAGAGCCGCTCAATATGGTCGCGGCAGCCATAGTTATATCGGTGAGCAGGCAGAAGTTAGACAAAAAATGCAGGCTCTATTTAGTAAGCTGGCGCATCCCGTGTTGACCGATATTCAACTCAATCTAGCTGACGATAAATCAGTAGAACAGTGGCCGCAGGTGATACCTGATTTATATCAAGGTGAGCCAATAATGGTAACGTTAAAGGCTGATTCACTACCGGAAGTCATCACCATTAGTGGCCATTTTGGTCTGACACCTTGGCAAACCACGATGACTTTAAAAGGCGGAAAAGAATCTGAAACCGTGTCGGTATTGTGGGCTAGACGTAAAATTGCTGGATTAATGGACCGTTATCGGTTGGAAAATCAAGATGATGTCATTAAACAGAATATTGTAGATGTCGCACTGGAACATCATTTAGTGAGTAAGTTTACGTCTTTAGTCGCTGTCGATAAAACACCGGTCAGACCTCGAGCTAAAGATCTAAATAGCCAAGCTATTGCTGGCAATCTACCTGCGGGTTCGACGATAGGGCAGTTTCCACAAACGGCTACTTCAGCAATGTTTAAGTTGATATTAGGTGGTTTGTTATTGTTATCAGCGCTGTTGATGATCTTGGTCCAGAGACGACGAGTATGAAACTGTCTTTCAAATTAGTATTGCCTGCCATTTTATTGTGTTTATCAATTTGGCAAATGGGCCAAGGCGCTTATATTTATCTTAAGGCAGAGTTGGCTCAATATTTAATTGCCGATGCATGGCAGCAAAATGATGCTGGCACAGCTCAAATAAAACCTTGGCCATGGGCGGATATGTGGCCAGTGGCAAGGCTAGTCGTGCCACAACATGATGTTGAGCAATATGTGCTGGCAGGAGTGAGTGGAGAGTCATTGGCTTTTGGGCCTGGTTATGTCTTTGCTTCCGCAGCTCCTACAGCCCTAGGAAATACCATTATTGCTGCTCATCGAGATACGCATTTTTCTTTTTTGAAAGAACTTAAAAAAGGTGAGGTCATCTCGATTTATAATCGACAAGGCGAACAGCGAGTTTATATTGTGCAGGATATGAGAATTGTTGATAAAGATGACGTGGCTTGGCTAAATGTAGAGAACCATCGATATCAACTAACTTTAGCAACCTGTTATCCATTTAATGCTATTCAGGCGGGCGGTCGGCTACGTTATATAGTCCGAGCAGTGTCGTTACCTGAAATTTCGGCATAATAGGCATTAAATATCCAGTTTGCTACGACAAGAAAGCGGGATTTTCGTTATAATCACAGGGTTTTTGATTTTAGATTGTGATGTGTAATAAATGACGACTTCAGTAGTGACGGTGGCGGAAACGCCAAAAACTTTTCAGGAACTCATCCTGCGGCTTCAACAGTATTGGGCGGAACAAGGCTGTGTCTTGCTTCAACCTTATGATATGGAAGTGGGGGCTGGTACTTTTCACCCTGCAACATTCTTACGGGCTATCGGTCCTGAGCCATGGAGTGCCGCCTATGTTCAGCCATCTCGTCGTCCGACAGATGGTCGTTATGGTGAAAATCCGAATCGATTACAGCATTATTATCAGTTTCAAGTGGTGTTAAAACCATCGCCGATTAATATCCAAGAGTTATATATCGGCTCATTACATATGTTGGGTTTAGACACCTCAATTCATGATGTACGTTTTGTAGAAGATAACTGGGAATCACCGACTTTAGGTGCATGGGGCTTAGGATGGGAAATCTGGCTCAACGGTATGGAGGTGACGCAATTTACCTACTTCCAGCAAGTAGGGGGACTGGAATGTAGTCCAGTTTCAGGCGAAATAACTTATGGTCTAGAACGTATTGCAATGTATCTGCAAGGCGTCAGTAGTGTTTATGACCTTGTCTGGTCTGATGGACCTATGGGCAAAGTGACTTATGGTGATGTTTTTCATCAAAATGAAGTCGAAATGTCTGAGTACAATTTTGACCATGCCGATGTTGACAGTTTGTTTACTAATTTTGATAACTACGAACGTGAAAGCGCCCGCATGATTGAAGCCGGATTACCATTACCTGCCTATGAATTAGTATTAAAAGCATCGCATACATTTAATTTGTTAGATGCCCGCAAAGCTATTTCAGTGACTGAACGTCAACGCTTTATTTTACGTGTGCGCACATTGGCGCGTGCTGTAGCACAAGCTTATTATGATCGTCGAGAATCATTAGGCTTTCCGATGTTAGCGTCCGTTAAGAAGGAGGCGCAATCATGAGCGATATGACAGATAAGCGCGATTTATTGATTGAATTGGGCACAGAAGAGTTACCACCAAAAGCATTGAAAAAATTAATTCAAGCATTTGAAAAGGGTATTAAACAAGGTTTAGAAAAAGCAGAATTGAGTTTTGATGCCATTCGTTCTTATGCTGCACCTCGTCGGATGGCGGTGATCGTTGATGGTTTAGCTGTTCGCCAACAAGATCGCTTGGTTGAACGTCGCGGCCCAGCTATTACGGCCGCATTTGATGATGACGGCAATCCAACAAAAGCTTTGCAAGGTTTTGCTCGTTCATGTGGTGCTACGGTTGATGATTTAGAAAAATTAGAAACGGATAAAGGCACATGGTTAGTTTTTAAACAAGAACAGAAAGGCGCTGGTACCGCTAGTCTGATTGTTGATATTTTGCAGCAATCACTGAATGATTTACCAATTCCAAAACGTATGCGCTGGGGAACATTGCCGGGTGAATTTGTACGCCCAGTACATTGGTTAGTCTTATTGTTTGGTGATGATGTCATTCCCGCGGACATATTAGGCGTCTCTTCTGGCCGTGACAGTCGCGGTCACCGTTTTCATCATCCGGCAAAAATACGCATTGATTCGGCACAAAGCTATGCACCGCAGTTAGAAACGGAAGGTCATGTCGTGGTTGATATGGTCGCCCGCCGTGCTGCAATTCATGGGCAGGTCTTAGAATTAGCGACGCAATTAGGTGGTCAAGCAGTCCTTAATGAAGACTTATTGGATGAAGTGACAGGCTTAGTAGAATGGCCTGTTGCCTTGTCTGGCTCATTTGATAAACGTTTTCTTGAGTTACCTGCAGAAGCCTTGATTTCATCAATGGAAGAACATCAAAAGTATTTTGCGGTACGAGATGAATCAGGTGCATTACTGCCTTATTTTATTACCATTTGTAATATTGAAAGTCGTGATCCGGCTCAGGTTATTGCGGGTAATGAGCGTGTTATCTTACCTCGCCTTAGTGATGCGGCATTCTTCTGGGATACCGACCGTAAACGGCCTTTGGCCGATCGTCAAGCGCAATTAAAAACCATTGTGTTCCAAAATAAATTGGGAACAGTCTTTGATAAATCTGCTCGTGTCGCTAAATTAGCTGCCGTAATCGCCAATGAAATTGGGGGTGATGCAGCCTTAGCAGGGCGCGCTGCTTTATTGGCGAAATGTGATCTAGTGACTGAAATGGTTGGTGAGTTCCCCGATTTGCAAGGCATTATGGGGCGTTATTATGCGCGCTTAGATGGTGAGCATAATGAAGTTGCGGAAGCATTAGATGAGCAATATTTACCGCGTTTTTCTGGCGATAAATTGCCACAAACAAAAACAGGCCAGGCGGTAAGTTTGGCAGAAAAAATCGATACACTAGTTGGTTTATTTGGTATTGGCCAGCCGCCAACTGGAGTGAAAGATCCCTTTGCTTTGCGTCGCGCAGCCTTAGGCGCCTTACGTGTGGTGATTGAGAATAATCTCGATGTTGATTTAGTACTGTTGTTAGAGCAAGCTCAACAAGGATTTGATGTTACCTTGACCGAGCAAGACGTTACTACGCAGGTGATGCGATATTTATTTGAGCGTCTGCGTGGTTATGCGGGTGATCAAGGTTTCAAAACCGATGTGTTTGAGTCGGTATTAGCTGTTCATCCTTCGCGTCCATTAGATTTTATGGCAAGATTGTTAGCCGTAGCTGAATTCCGTCAATTAGAACAAGCTAAAGCGCTGGCGGCTGGCAATAAACGGATTGGCAATATTTTGCGTAAAAATGATGCTGAGGGTAATCTTGCTAAGATCGATACTGGTTTATTGCTTGAACCTGCAGAACAAGCCTTAGCTGAAAAATTACAGGCTGTCAGCTTGGCAATAGAACCCTTATTATTGCAGGCAGATTATGCCGGTGTGTTAAACATTTTGGCTGATATGCGGGATACTGTTGATGGCTTTTTTGAGCAAGTGATGGTGATGGCTGATGATCTCGCTGTGCGAAATAACCGTTTAGCTTTACTTAATCAAACTCGGGCATTATTTTTGGGTGTGGCTGATATTTCCTGTTTGCAGGAATAAAAGGAGAAAATCGAGATGTCGCTGATAATTCTGGATCGAGATGGGGTGATCAATCATGATTCGGATGACTTTATTAAGTCACCCGCCGAATGGAAACCTATTGAAGGCAGTTTAGAGGCGATTGCTCGCTTAAATTATGCGGGTTATCGAGTGATCGTTATCACTAATCAATCAGGTATTACCCGTGGGATATTGGATATTGAAACGCTCAATCATATCCATAGCAAAATGCGCCGAATGCTCGCGCAAGTGGGTGGCAAAATAGAAGCCATTTTATTCTGCCCGCATGGTCCTGAAGATGAGTGTTTATGCCGTAAACCACAAGATGGGTCATTTTCTGAATTGGCACATCGATTACGAATTACGCTTAAAGGTGTGCCTGCGATAGGCGATTCTATACGAGATATTCTGGCTGCCCAAGCTGCAGGTGCTACCCCCATTTTAGTGCGTACCGGTAAGGGCGAGAAAGTGCTCGCAAAAGGAATACCTGAAGGTGTTGCTGTTTATGATGATTTGGCCGCAGTAGTGGATGCACTATTGGACCCGACAATCTAATGTTGTTAATACGGTCATTAGTATTTGTTTTTTTTCATGTTGCGACGGCTATTGTCTTTTCATTGCTCGGTATCTTGCTATGGCCCTTGCCATTTAAATGGCGTTACATGGTAGTGAGCCGTTGGGCAGTATTAAATTTGTGGCTGTTAGAAAAAATTTGTGGTGTTCGCTACGAGGTTGAAGGTCGAGAAAATATTTCAGATCAAGCCTGCGTTATTTTATGCAAACATCAATCGTCATGGGAAACTCTCGCTTTACAAGCCGTATTTCCACCTCAAGTTTGGGTGTTGAAACGCGAATTATTATGGATACCTTTTTTTGGCTGGGGTTTGGCCTCATTAAAGCCCATTGCCATTGATCGTGCTGCTGGCAGACAAGCATTAAGTCAAATTATCGAGCAAGGTAAAAAACGATTATCAGCTGGTTACTGGGTGGTGGTATTTCCTGAAGGAACACGAATTCCTCCTGGTAAAATGGGCCGATTTGGAGTGGGTGGTGCAAAACTGGCTGTTGAGACTGGCATGCCTGTTATTCCTGTGGCGCATGATGCTGGTAAGGCATGGCCACGACATGGTTTTATTAAATATCCTAGTGTTATTAAGTTGGTCATTGGCCCCGTGATCAGCAGCCAAAATAAAACAGCGGCAGAGCTTAATCAGGTTGTTCATCAATGGATGTCTAGTCAAATGGCAGTGTTAGAAGGTCAGCAAGCAAAAATTCCAGCAAAAGAGGGCGCAATAGATGGATAGAGCAGAAGGAATTTTACGATTAATGTTGGTGGATGATTCACTGACTGATGCCGATAATATTACCAATGTACTACGAAGTGCAGGTCATACTGTAAGGGGCGCACGTCAAGATGTGTTGGCAGATTTAGAATTAGCATTGACTGAAGCTTCTTGGGATTTGGTTTTATGCCGAGATACCTTGGCTACTGTTTCTCCACGGGATGTGCTTAATTTAATACACCGCTTGGGAAGAGATATCCCATGTATTGTACTGACCACCAACGCGGAGAGCGTGACGGATTATTATCAGCTCGGCGCACAAGATATACTTACCTTTGATGACTCGGAACGCTTGAAGTTTGCAGTTACAAGGGAGTTGAAAAATTTATTTGTACGTCGTTCAAGTCGACGAAATGAACATGCCTTGCGTGAAAGTGAAAAGCGGGCAAAATTATTATTAGACAGTTCACGTGATGCGGTCGCTTATATGCACGAAGGCATGCATATTTATGTAAACCAAGCTTATTTAGCATTATTTGGTTATGAAGAGTCTGAAGATGTCGATGGTTTACCGATGTTAGATATGGTGTCATTAGATGATCACGCTAAATTCAAGGCTTTTTTGAAGCAGTTCTCAGAACAAAAACACACTAAATCTCCTCTGTTATCTGTGTTGTGTATGAAGGCTGATGGCGATAGCTTTCCCGCTAACATTGAGTTTACTCATGCTGAAATTGAAGGTGAAGCATGTGTTCAAGTGGTTATTCGTGATGAAAATTCGCAAGAAGCTGTCGCTTCAGATGAAAAATTATTATTACTACGTGATTATGATGTATTAACGGGCTTATTTAGTCGTATTCGCTTTATGGACGAGCTAGGACTTACTGTCAGTAAAGCGGGGGATGGCAAAGGTATATCTACATTATTGTATTTGGAGTTTGATAACTTTCAACTTATTAAAGAAGATGTAGGCTTGGCCGCCAGTGAAGAGGTACTGAAAGAGGCTGCAGGGTTATTGAGCAATATTTTAGAAGAGAATGAATTATTAGCTAGATACTCCGATCAAGTCTTCACTATTATTATTCCTAATGGCGATAATACCTATGTTGACGCACGCGCAGAGGCTTATAGAGGAACCATTGAAGACTTTATATCTCATGCTCTTGGCAAAATGATAGATTTACGGTGCAGTATAGGGATTAGTCGGATCACGGAAAGTTTTTCAATAGAAGTTATTTTAGAGAATGCAAATAAAGCCTGTATGCAAGTGCAGAAAAAAGGTGGGAATAGCATTGCACATTATCAAGCGACAAAGACTAAGTCTGATACGGGGGAAGCCAGTAATGATGAAGCACTATTTTGGCAGGACAACATCCGTGATGCGTTAGCAAATAATGGTTTTGTACTTAATTATCAACCCATTGTAAGCTTACATGGTAAAGAACAAGAGCTTTACGATGTGTTAGTGCGGATGAAAGGAGCGGATGGGCAACTGGTTATCGCTGCAGACTTTATTGACTATGCTGCTGACGATACTTTGATGTTAGGAATTGATGAATGGGTTATCACACAGGCCTTAATTAGTCTGGTTGAACATCGTAAACTGCATCCCAAAACACGGTTTTTTATTAAGCTATCTAAACCTATGTTAGCGAAGAAGGAATTTGTTGATTGGCTTGTCGCCTTATTACGCCGTCATCAATTAGATGGTTCGGCATTAGTGTTTGAAATTAGTGAGACGGCAGCATTAGAAAATCTAGATCACGCTCAAGCTATGATTATCAAGTTAAGAGAAATTGGCTGTGAATTTGGCCTAGAGCATTTTGGATCAGGCTTAGATTTTTCGTATAGTTTAAGTGTGCTAGATGTTGATTATCTGAAGATTAATGGCTCATTTGTAGAAAATATGGCTCAAGATTCAGAGAATCAAGCAGCAGTTAAAGCGATTATCGAAATGGGTAAACAAGCGGGTAAGCAATGTATTGCCGAGTTTGTGTCTGATGCTAATAGCCTAGCCTTGTTGTGGCGTTTAGGGGTTGATTACGCAATGGGTTATTACATTCATAAACCATCAGACACTCCTGATTATAACTTTGAAGATGATGATTTATAATAATGATCTTCTAATGTTATCGTAAAAAATTAACGTAGTATTCAATAGTTAAAATCCATTTTAAGATCGCGATGATTAATTGTTCTTCAAGTCGTTGAGATAAGTTGTTTTAGTATTTTTTGTTCAATAAAGATATGTGATTGAGTGGCAGAATTTTTCTCAGAAAGGTCTACGCGTGAAGTGCAGATGGGGTCACCCTGTTTGATCATTATTCCAGCGGAGGGAAGATCATGACACTCTGTAGGCCACAACATATTTTCTGGGATAATAAAGTTTGACGTGGCGTAATGATAAAACAATGAGGCCCTGCTTGTGTTTAGAGGACTTTTTGGGCTCGGCAGTTGACCTAAACAGGCATCCAGATGTTGCTGGAATAAAGTAGCTATATTTTTATTGAGCTCTGCGGAAGCACTTACACGAGGATTAATTTCAAGGATTGATAACTCATTTTTATCTGAGATGATAAAGTCTAAACTGTTCAAACCTACTAAGTTTATTGCAGTAGTAAGTTGGTTGACCGCTTGATATAAGTAGTTGTTATGTGAAGCTGAAAGCTGCCAAGCAGACTCTATTCTGCCAAGACGAAAGGGTATTTGATTATCGGGTGCAAGATGTTGTCGATTGATACTGACAAGGTGAGCGTGATGACCATCTGCTAAAAATAGACATGAGCCACTACTGCCCGGAACAAAATGTTGATAATAAGTCTGCGCATTAATTTTATCGGTATTAAATGGTATATATTGAATATGGGTACCACCTAATCCCCGAGCCTGTTTTTTGAGCCAAATTGAATCATCACTAGGTGCTGCAAGCTGAGTATCGGGATGATTTAAAGCGAGTTCCTCTAATAAATCAAAAAACAATGCAGGGGTTTTAATGGTGTGTATGGTGTCTAGTGTATTACCTACAAACTGGATATGGGATGGTAGTGAAATCAGTAAGTGATAACAGAGTTCAATGCCACTGCCACAAATAAGCAAACACTGTTCACCTCGCGTCAAATCTGACAAGGTAGTTAAAATACTACGATGAGTGAGTTCGGCAAAGGGAGCTAGTGATTGCCAGCGATCAGCAACCGCTAATAAATCGGTATCACCATAACAATCAGCCACCCAAACAGTGTAACCGGCTTGGGCGGCTGATTGTGCTAAGAAGCGTCCACTTTGTGCAAAAATCAGTACGGGAATATGCTGAGTTTGCATTGTATTATTTTAATTAAACGAGCTGACGAGCACCATCAAAGGCGTTACGGAAATCAAGATAAACAGGTTTTTCAGCATCGAGCGTTTCTTTCAGTAATGCATGTTGTAATTTGTATTTTACATTACCTACCGCTAGAGCACCGATACCGACGGCACCTTTAGAGTTTACGGCAAGAATGAGTGGTTCACCTGAGTCCATGATACCGACACCTTCTATACCTAATGGTGAAACAGCATTAACATCACCTGCTACTTTGAGTTGTTTTGCATCTTCTAACACGGAAGCATTTAATACTTGAATTCCCGCTTTTGCAGTACAAAAAACGAGATCGGCATTTGATAATAAACGAGCTTTATCGGCATCGGATGCTGCGGCAGTCGCTCGTAAATTAACGCCGTAACGAGTTTTAGCTTCTTTAGCATATTCTAGTGCTGTATCAATTGAAAAGTGATCAACAATAGTTGTCTCTGCACCTTGTTGAGCCACGATCACGGCAGTCGCTAAACCTACAGGACCTGTTCCACCAAAGACAACTGCACGCATACCTGATAAGGGTAAATCGAAGTTTTTCTTCAGGTCACGTTCTACGCAAGCAACGAGTGCTGCTGCAGTAGTGAATGCACCGCTTGGATCGGCAAAGACTGAAACTTCAAAAGGAGGAACCATCGCTTTTTTTGCTGCATCTAACATGTCCATTGCTAGACCAATATCACGTCCACCAATAAACATACCGGTTTTTTTGACGCCTGCGGGGCCACGAGAAAAAATTGCGTCTTGAGTTAAACCTGCGACTTCCTCTAATTTAACATTACTGTAAGGAATGACTACTTCGTAGCCAGCATCTACAGCCATATTGATATCAAATGGACTGTTATGAACCATAGGGTCTAGCATATGAACAATCGAACGTTTCGACATATTTATTCCTTATATATAATTTTTATTGTGTTTTACTGACATCATAATCGTTATTCACCCACTGTTTCAATAATTGCACCATGCTTATCGGCCTGAGCAATGCTAAAAGTAAGTTTATTGCCTGCTGGCAACGCTGATTGGGTGTAATTTTTTAAGTCGGAGATGAGCGATGTAGCGGTAGTTTCATTATCAACAAATACAACGCCAGTGGGTCCCCAAGAGCTCTGCGCTATACCTGTGTGACCAAGATTAAGTGCTTGCTCTAGTACAAGTGCTACGTTATCACTTGTATAGCGACCACCCTGAGCTGGTGCAAAGTGGTCGCCAATTAATCGTTGGATTTTAGTTGTAGCATCACCAAACTGGTCGAGATCTTTTTCAACTAAAGCGGGTAATAATTGCATTAGGCATAAGTGACAAATAGCCTGTGAATTTAGCAATGGAAATTGAGCAAGCGTGGTAAATGCATTTTTTTCTTGCTGGCCATGAACCCCTTTTTGTTCAGGATCCATAATCAGCACCATTCGCCATTCACTTGGGAATGGGTGGTGAGCTAATAGAGGAGGGGGAGTATTATGGTTTGGCTTATTGCCGCCATCAATAATAAAACCACCCAGTTCAAAAGTCGCAATGCCAATACCTGAGCGTTTACCACGACCTAATTGTTGTGCGATCTCAGCCGTTGTTGCTTTGATGTTATGCAGATGGCAAAGTGCTGTTCCTACTGTCAAGGCTAATTGAGTGCCTGAGCCAAATCCAGAATGATCAGGAATCAGTTGTTCGATGGTGATTGCGATATTCTGATCTGAAGCAGCAATATCCTTGCCTATAGTTTGATAAAACTTACCGAGTAATTTTTCAGCTTTTTGAATGATTTGTGGGCTAGCAGAGTGACCAGTAACACTAGTATGTCCAGCCCTTTGCGCCTTAATAATCGTAAAGTAACTATTTATGGCAAGACCGATACTACCAAATTTTCTACCAGAATCACCATTAAGATCAAGAAAACCTAAATGGAGACGTGCTGGAGCACTCACCCTCACAGCAGTGTTCGGATGAGTGTCGACCTGTTGCTTTAACGTCACTATTCGCTGTCGATCTTACAAGCAATATCGTAGATTGTTGTTTCATCTAGGAATTGATCATTTGATTCAAATAAAGATGATACGGAGCCACGATGAACTTTCATTTTGAAGTTACCGATAGCAATGGCACCATAGAATTTGATACCTTCTTTCTCAGTACCATTGTCCATAACTTCAATACTTTCAACACCAAGTGGTGGTACGGCATTAACATCAGCAATAATTTCTAATGTATCACTTGATGACCATGCTGATTTAGGTAATACACATACACCTGCTGGACCACTTGCAATGGCAACATGTGCATCTTTTAATAATCCTTTCACTGCTTCATCGCTACGACTTTCACCTGGTGTAACGTCAACGCCATAAGCTGTTTTCATTTGATCTGTAATAATCTTCGCTCGCGCTAAACTACGAGAAGTAATCACGACTTCGCTGGCACCTTCTTTTAAGAAATAAAGTGCAGAACGTTGACCTACAGGGCCGGAACCTAATATAACTACTTTTTTACCCGTAATATCATAGTTAGTCATTACTTTACGGGCAATAGCGGCAGCAGTTGTATTGGAACCATTTGGATCAAGCATCACTGAGACACGAACAGGGCCAAAAAAGGCTTTTTTAACGGCTTTGCCGACAAGTTCACTTGCTGCCACATTAGAGCCGCCAATAAAAATCGCACTATTCTTTAAGTTCTTTCCACCGCGCGTAAAGATCATGCCATGGACATGAGGGGTTACATTGTCGCGTGTTACACCGCCATATGCCATGATATTGTCAACGCCTGCGTCATATGCAACTGCCTGGTCGAATGCACTTACAACAGAGTCGGTATCAAGATGAAGTAACAATTTTTTCATGGGTCTCTCCTGCCCAGTGGTATGGGTCTATATATAATTAAGTATGTAAAGCTGTGAAACTATAAAGTTTACCTTAATTACTTTAACTTATCATGCTGTTGAGAATAAAATTATCCTTGTTGTTGCTGTCAAGAGGAATACGAATAGCTAAAGATCGGGTATGATGCAAATTTGTGTATTAACGGGTTCAGGAACTATAAGGTTAATGCATGAGTCAGAAGAAATCATACGAAGAATAATTTAGGAGTTACTTGATGAATAAAGCGGCTATAACACTGTTAATGACTGGATTGCTTGCACTCCCAGGAATTAATTCGGCCAATGACTTTACGACTGTCACACGCGTTCAGTATGTGCAAGATTGCATTGCGTCAAATCAGGGGAAAATGAATATTTATGAAGCAACACATAAATGTTCATGTGTTATTGACAAATTAGCAGAATCATTCACTCAAGCTGAATTTGAAGACGCTGATACGGGATTCCAATACCGTAACTTGCCAGGAGACCGAGGCGCCGTATTCAGAGATGATGCCGATGTAGTCGATGGAATCAGTGCATTTAAAAAAGCACATGCAGAAGCCTATAAAAGCTGTCGGATGCGGTGATAATAAAAAATATTTAATATAAAAACATAAAGGCCGTATTACTATACGGCCTTTTTTTTGGGATACATTGAGTGTTTATTAGATGTCTTTATGTTCGCTAAACACTTGGCCTGTACTATCTGCTGCGTCAGCTTTTAATGTACCTTTTTCTGTCGGTGTAAAGGTAAAGCGTATGCTTGGATCTTCGCTAACAGAAATGCCTGTATCAACCGTTATCAAAGGTTTATCGTTATATGTGATATTAATATTTTTTACATAATGTGCTGCAATATATCGACGAGAAGCTTGGTCAAATTGTAAACCATTGTAGTTAGGGTGACTGATAATAACTTGTGCCTGAACAGGCTCGCCTACCGTCGGTTTTCGCATCCGAATTTGCATCTTACCTAGGCGAGCTAAGGCTGCGGCTGCATCTTTACCGGCAGGAGCACTACAACCACCTGATGCTTTTACAAAGCGAGATACCATATGTAATGAACCATCGTTCATTTCAGCGATAGCACGTACAAAGGTGTATTGATCAACACGCATACGAGTAGAGATATCAATTAACCCTAATTTAGGTGATAAGTGAAAATTCGCTGAATACGGTTCAGGATTATTATCAATCACAATATGAATGTTTTTGATGTATTTGTCGGCAGATTGAGCCACCAGTGATTTTACGGTAATTGGAACAATGGCTGCATCCTCTGCTCGCTTAGGTGCGTCAATGACCAGTAGATCAGTTGCATCCTCACGAATTACTTTATCACCAAAGTAAGCGACTTTCAGTATCGGCCATAGCGGTTCTTTTGGCGTGGCTGCATAGGCGGTTAGCCCAAAAGACATCAGAGCAAAACTGATGACAATAAGATTAAATATACGACTAGACATGCTTTCTCTCCATTTTTTTATTATTCCCATTCGAGTTCAACGAATGATGCTGTGATGTTACGACGATGATATAGTTGAAAAAGTTCCCATTTATTAGTTTCTTCAAGTCCTACCGTTTGGGTCGCTTCTTCAATGGTACCCATATTATTGATGATTTCACGAATTTCAGTTCGCAATACAGTAAAGTACCTAATTTGATCTAACAAGCCTTTTTTCCATTCTTTATTTCCAGCTATGCCGTGACCAGGAATGACAACATTAAGATCCATCGACTGTAATTTTTGCATAGTTGCAAGCCAACCATTAATACTGCCATCAAGTGCGGGTATGCGACCTATAAATAACAAATCACCCGTCCACAGTGTTTTGGTTAAGTTATCTAATACGGTTAGATCATTGTCCGTATGAGACGTTGAGTAGGCCGTAAGTGTCAAAATACGGTTTCCGAGATCAATAGTAATCGGCTGATCTATCGAAACGGTAAGAGTAGGACTGATAAATTCCGAGCCTGTATATGCTTCGCCTAATATCTCTTTGAATGTTTTAGCAAAATAATCTTGTCGAGCTGCGATGGCTGCGGGCAACTTCTCATGACCAATGAATTGGGGTGAATCATCTTTAAAAGCGGCATTTCCTAGGAGATGATCGGGATGAACGTGGCTATTAATAACATAACAGATGGGTAAGTCTGTTTGTTTTTTGATGGCCCGACGCAGATAAGTACCTTCAAGATAACTCCCGCCACTATCAATTACTGCAACACAACGTTCGCCAATGATAAAGCCAACATTGGCAATGGCACCAATATTCTGTTCTGTAGGATCTTCATCAATGCCTTGATGATAAAAAATACCCGTAGCAACCTCTGCCACAGAATAATTTTCATCAGCACAACTAGAAGTTAAAAATATAAGTGCAAATAAACCAAGAATGTTTGAAAGTGTTTTCATTGAAATCAACAACCATATATAGAGTGTGCATGCTGGTACAATAACCGATATTTGAAATAATAACCCAGTTTGAGAGATTAAAACATGACCATTCGCACCCGATTTGCCCCTAGTCCTACCGGTTACTTACATGTAGGTGGCGCCCGTACGGCGTTATTCTCTTGGCTGTATGCTCGTAAGCACGGCGGCAAATTTGTTTTAAGAATTGAAGATACGGATTTAGAACGCTCAACCGCAGAATCAGTGAATGCTATATTAGAAGGTATGACTTGGCTCGGCCTTGAATATGATGAAGGTCCATTTTATCAAACGCATCGTTTTGATCGTTATAAAGAAGTCATTGCACAACTATTATCTCAAGGTGATGCATATTATTGTTATTGCTCTAAAGATGAATTGGAAGATATGCGAGAACAACAACGGGCTAATAAAGAAAAGCCACGTTATGATGGTCGTTGCCGCCATCTAACAACGCCACGAGAAGGCGTACAGCCGGTTATCCGCTTTAAAAATCCGCTTCAAGGTAGTGTGATTGTTAAAGATGTTGTTAGAGGTAATGTAGAATTCCAAAATAGCGAATTAGATGATTTAGTCATTGCAAGGCCTGATGGCACGCCTACTTATAATCTAACGGTTGTTGTTGATGATTTAGATATGGGGATGACCCATGTTATTCGAGGTGATGACCATTTAAACAATTCGCCCCGACAAATTAATATTTTTAAAGCATTGAGTGCTGAGCCACCTATTTTTGCCCATCTTCCTATGATATTGGGTGATGATGGAGCGCGACTATCGAAACGTCATGGCGCCGTGAGTGTGATGAGTTTTCGTGATGAAGGTTTTTTACCTGAAGCCTTATTGAATTATTTAGTTCGTCTAGGTTGGTCTCATGGTGATCAAGAGATTTTCACGATTGATGAAATGGTCTCGTTTTTTGATATCAAAGATGTGAACAAATCGGCATCAAGTTTTAATACAGATAAATTATTATGGCTGAATCAACAATATATAAAAGCAAGTTCGCCAGAACACATTGCCCATCATTTAAGTTGGCACATGGGCGCACTCGGTATTGACCCAACGCAAGGTCCCGAGCTGTCTAAAGTCGTCGTGCTACAGCAAGAACGAGCAAAGACATTAGTTGAAATGGCGACAAATAGTCAGTTTTTCTATAAAGAAATAACGGAGTTTGATGATAAAGCAGCACGTAAAAATCTAACAATGGATAGTCTAGTACTACTGGAAGATATGCATAAGCGTTTATCTGCATTACCTGAATGGTTAGCTGAACCTATACACACTGAAATAAAAGACTGTTCTGTTGAACGAGAAGTAGGCATGGGCAAAGTAGCACAACCCATTCGGGTGGCCGTTACTGGAAATACCATGTCACCCCCTCTTGATTTGACGCTAGAATTGTTAGGGCGTGAGCGCACTTTAGCGGCGATCACTCTGGCAAAGGCTTGGATTAAAGAAAATATTGAAACTCAATCCTAAAAACAATAGGGTTTTATACTAGGTTGTGAGCGCATATTAGCGGCGATAACGCCGCTATAGGTAATTATCAGTGAGAATATTAAAGTTCTACCACTAAAGTAATACTCCTTTTGTTTCACTGACTTAGCGTATCGGGAAGTTTTTCCCGAAAAGAATATGAATAAAGTCTTATAAAAAGCAGGAAAGATGCTTGACTATAAGTTTCGAGACGATTAATGTTAGCCAACGCATGGAGTTCAGAACGAGCTCAATCGTGTCGTAACATAACTATAAAGCAATTAGAGGAAATTTTTAATGAAGCTGAAAACATTATCAATCGCAATGATGGCATTAGCCGCTACGGGTGTAGCAAGTGCTGATGAAATCTTACAAATGCAACAAAATGAAAATAACTGGGTGTCTGCTGCCGGTAACTATAACAACCAACGTTATAGCAAACTAGCTCAAATCAACAAAGATAACGTTAAAGATTTGAAAATGGCGTGGACTTTCTCAACAGGTGTTTTACGTGGACATGAAGGTAACGCGTTAGTTATCGACGGTACTATGTATGTACATACTGCATTTCCTAACATCGTTTTCGCTCTTGATTTAAACAACGACGGCGCGATCAAATGGAAATATGAACCAAAACAAAACTACGATGAAACTGTGCCAGTTATGTGTTGTGACACGGTTAACCGTGGTTTAGCCTACGGCGACGGTAAAATCTTCTTGAACCAAGCAGATACTACCTTAGTGGCTTTAGACATGAACAGCGGTGCTGTTGTATGGTCTCACAAACGTGATGATGCAAAACGTGGTGCTACAAGCACCGGTGCTTCACACGTATTTAAAGATAAAGTATTAGTCGGTATTTCTGGTGGTGAGTTTGGTGTACGTGGTTACGTTAAAGCGTATGACTTGAATGGTGCTGAAAAATGGCAAATGTACAGC
>TARA_R110001592_G_scaffold16881_3_pt1 | contig 49017 bp, 42 predicted proteins | sample TARA_R110001592 | Tara Oceans TARA_R110001592 (sample SAMEA4398387) | marine metagenome | biome: Polar Biome; feature: [SRF] surface water layer (ENVO:00010504); material: water (ENVO:00002006), including particulate matter (ENVO:01000060) such as... | depth 5 m | reverse complement strand
CTTGAAGTTTTCCCTGATGAAAAGCAGAATGTCGCCTAACACATATTCTCCAAGTATAAATTCAGCCAGACGAAAGAAAAAAAATGAGAGTTATTATTTGTGGTGCAGATCAAGTCGGCTCAAGCATTGCCGCCTATCTTTCGAGGGAAGACAACGATGTTACTGTGATTGATGTGGCCAGTGAAAACCTTTCACACATCAACAATTCTCTGGATGTGAATACAGTGACGGGAAACCCTTCTGATCCTGACACGCTCAATAATGCCGGCGCAAATGAATGTGATTTAATTATCGCCGTTACAGATCAAGATGAAATTAACATGGTTGCCTGTCAGATCGGGCATTCCCTTTTCGGTATTCCAAAGAAAATTGCACGCATTCGCAAGCAAAGCTACCTTGACCCGTCTTGGGCAAATTTATTCAGCCGCGCCCATATGCCCATTGACGTCATTATCTCACCTGAAATTTTAATTGCCGACGACATCGTGCAGCGCCTCTCCATTCCCGGAACAACAACGGCGGTCAGCCTTGGCGGTGGCAAAGCGCATCTGGTTGGTGTTGTGTGTATGGAAGATTGCCCTGTGCTTCACACCCCCTTGGGGCAGCTTGATAAACTCTTCCCCGATTTATCTTTTTCCATCGTATCCCTGACACGCGGCACAAAAAACATTATCCCTGATGAAAATGACATGCTCGAAGTCGGTGACGAAGCCTATATCATTGTAGACAGCATCCATATACGGCGCGTTATGGCGGCCTTTGGTCATTTGGAAAAAGAAGCGCGCAAAATCATTATTTCAGGCGGCGGGAATATCGGTATATCCCTGATTAAAAAGCTCCAGAAACAAATCTCCGGCTTACAGCTCAAAATCATCGAACATAACCATGATCGCGCCCAATTTTTGAGCGAACAACTGTCCAATATTATCATCCTTAACGGAAACACCCTTGAGAGAGGGATTATGGAGGAAGCCTCCGTCGCCTCGGCAGAAACCTATATCGCCCTGATGAATGATGATGAGAGCAATATTCTCGGCTCTCTCTTAGCCAAGCAGTATGGCTGTGAACGCGTTGTGACGCTGGTAAATAATAACGCCTATTACCCACTTGTCGGGCCACTGGGGATCGACACAATGGTATCGCCAAAATCGATCATTGTATCAAATATCATGCAGCACGTCAGAAGAGGGCGCATTGTCAGTATTCACAATATCCATGACGGCGAAACAGAGGTCATGGAAATTGAGATATCGGATTCATCACGCGTCGCCAATAAATTGATCGCAGATATCGAACTGCCCTCAACCGTCGTGATCGGCGCAATCATTCGCGATGAAAAAGTCATCATCCCAAAAGAAACGCATAAAATACTGCCGCATGATCATGTCATTATTCTATCCTCACGCGAACATGCGAGAGAAGTTGAGAAGATGCTCTCAGTGCATGTGGATTTTCTATAAAGATGAAGCTCGGCATATTTGATTCAGGGTTGGGTGGACTGTTGATTGCAAAATCAATCCGTGAACACATGCCTGATATTGATATCTTATATTTCGGCGATACGCTGCACTTGCCCTACGGCAACAGATCAGCCGAAGCGATATACGAATACAGCAAACGCGCCATAGAATTTTTATTCGCGCAAGATTGCGCCCTGATCATCACGGCCTGTAACACCGTCAGCGCCTCGGCTCTGCGCAGATTGCAACAGGAATACCTTCCCCAAAGCAAGTATGCAGACAGACGTGTATTAGGCGTCGTTGTCCCGACACTGGAAACCGCCATAGACCGTGGATATAAACGCCTTGGCGTTATTGCAACCAACTACACAATCGAAACCGGCATCTATCCCGATGAATTGCAAAAGATTGACCCTGAAATCAAGATTTTCCAAAAACACACGCCTTTGCTCGTCCCCCTTATTGAGAATAGCGGCGCGCAGTGGTTGCCCTCGGTTCTGGAACATTACCTCCTGCCGATGATGGAAAACCGCATTGAATGCCTGATCCTTGGCTGTACGCATTTCCCGTTTCTTAAAAATGACATCAAAAAAATCATCGGGGAGGAGGTCTCCCTCATTTCCCAAGATGACATCATCCCCGTAAAATTAGCCAACTATCTGAAACGCCATCCGGAAATCGATCAGCAGATTAGCCGCGAGGCGCATTCCGAATTCCTCGTCAGCGATGTCACAAAAAGCTACCTTGACGCTGCCGAGGAAATTTACCAAACGAAAATCCAAATTCAGCACGCTGCCTTCGATCCGATCAATAACAGTTATTACAACGCCAAAGCACAATAAAGGTCACACCATGAGTCATTTCCCCAAAATAACAACTTTGCCCGATGCCGTTTTCTGGGATTGGGACGGCACAATAGCCGACAGTTATGGCTTCTTGAATGATGCCCATAATTATACCCTTCAGACGCTGGGGTTTGAGCCCTTTAAAGAGGACGAATATAAGCTGTACTTCGGCAAGCCGCGCGACGTTTTATACCCCGCGATTTATAAAGATAAATGCGATAAAGCGAAGGATATCTTCCAAACCTACGTTTTTGAAAACAGCCACAAGGTCAAAACCATCGCAGGAACGCACGATGTTCTGGCCTTCTTCCATCAAAATAATATACCGATGGGCGTTGTCACCAATAAGAAGAGCAGCTTCGTTTCACGCGAATTAAAACACACACAGTTTGATCAGTATTTTTCCGTTCTTGTTGGTGCAGGTGATGCCGCGCATGACAAACCATCAGGCGCGCCATTACAGCTTGCACTTGCTCAATCAGAGATCAACCCACACACACAAACTGTGTGGTATGTGGGCGACACTGAAAATGATTTGGCCTGCGCAAAAGAGGCCGGATGTCAGGCCGTATTTCTGAAAGGCGAGGCCGAAACCGACGCGCTGATCAAGACATACGCCCCAATCATAAGCTTTGATAATTATTCGCAATTGAAAGAGTTTTTGGTTGCAATATAGAAGGGTTGCTCTAAAACTGTGTGTGTGTTTTATTACAACATACTGAATGGTTTAGTAAGTTTGTAAAAATAAGAAAAATAATAACTTAGGAAAAAAAATGTCCGAAAAGATACAAAACGTTCAAGACGTTTTTCTAAACAAAATCCGTAAAGAAAAAATGTCTGTCACAGTGTTTCTTGTAAACGGCGTAAAATTGCAGGGAATTGTAACATGGTTTGATAATTTCTGCCTTTTGTTACGTAGAGACTCACACGTCCAACTTATATATAAGCATGCCATTTCGACCATTATGCCCGGTGGCCCGCTCAGTTTAAATGATGAAGAAAAAACTGGATCATCCGACGGTGAATAACGGACTTGGTTCATGTAAGGAACCGAGACTTTGAAAAACAAAGATAAAATGTATATTGGCGTTCAGGATCAAGATCGTGATACGGCTTACATTATTCAACCGATAGACAAAAACAAGCCGCTTTTCAGAGATGTTGAAGACATCATTGAAGAGGCTGAAGGCTTGGTCAGAGCCATTGATTTGGACGTTGCCCAAACGCGCACCATCAAACTGTCAAAAATTCAAGCTGGCAGTTTTTTCGGCAAAGGCACGCGCCAAGAAATCGGTGAAGATATCCACGCGTTAGAGCCTTCTATCATTGTCGTAAACGATACATTGTCACCTGTTCAACAACGTAACCTTGAAAAAGAGTGGAATACTAAAATCATTGACCGCACAGGTTTGATTTTAGAGATCTTCGGCGCGCGTGCCCAAACGAAAGAGGGGCGCTTGCAAGTTGAGCTTGCGGCGCTTGATTACCAACGCTCGCGCCTTGTGCGTTCATGGACACACCTCGAAAGACAACGCGGCGGTGCAGGCTTTATGGGCGGGCCGGGGGAGCGGCAGATCGAAATTGACCGCCGCCTGATTAGCGAACGGCTCACACGCCTGAAAAAAGAACTCGAAGATGTGCGCCGCACACGGGATTTAGGACGGCAGAGCAGGGCGCGTATTCCGTTGCCGATTGTTTCTCTGGTCGGCTATACCAACGCGGGGAAATCAACCTTATTCAATAAAATGACCAAGGCGCAGGTCTTTGCCGAAGACATGCCCTTTGCGACGCTTGACCCGACCATGCGCAAAATTGAATTATCCAACAACCAAGAAGCGATCCTCGCCGATACTGTTGGCTTTATCGCCGACCTGCCGACGCATTTAATTGCCGCCTTCCGCGCTACATTAGAACAAATCACCTACGCCGATGTGATTGTGCATGTCATTGATGTTTCGCGCGAAGACTATATGGCGCAGAAAAATGATGTGATCACCATCTTAGAAGATCTGGGCATCGCCTATGACAAAGATGAACGCATTATCGAGGTTTATAATAAGGCCGATAAACTGGATGAAGATTCGCACGCTGAATTTGAACGTATCTGTAAGGTATCGCATAGACCGAGCCTTCTCCTCTCCGCTTTTAAAGGCGTGGGCATAGAGCATCTAATTGATGACGTCGCGCAAATCACCGCGCGTCACTACGAGGTCGTTACCTATAAGATCAACATTGAAAATGGCAAGGCTCTGTCATGGCTTTACGCGAATAGCGAGGTTATGGAGCGCGCGGACAGTGAAAAATTCATCACAATTTCTGTCAATATCGATCAAATGCACGCACAAAAATTTGAAGGCACGTTCAACTACAAACCACAGTAACCATGCCTCTTATACGCTCACGCACGTTCTTTTTTCTTCTGTGCGTCCCAAGAACGCTCCATTTGCTCAAGGCTGGCCTCGGTCATTTTTACGCCTTGCTGCTTGATATCTTGCTCAACCCCTTTAAAGCGTCGCTCAAACTTGAGATTGCATTTGCGCAAGGCTTCCTCGGCATTAAGGCCCAGCATGCGCCCGTAATTCGCCAATAAGAACAAGAGGTCGCCAAGCTCTTCCTCCTGATTGGCAACATCCTTCGTAGCAATCGCCTGACGCATTTCCGCTATTTCTTCTTCTAGTTTATCTAAAACATGCGAAACATCATCCCACTGGAAACCAACCTTCGCGGCCTTTTTCTGTAATTTTTGCGCCCGAAGCAACGTCGGCAAAGCCTTTGCCACACCATCGAGTGCACTATCGTTTGATTTGGTTTCCTTTGCCTTTTGCACTTCCCATATCGCATCCACATCGGCGGCGCTCGCCGCATCTTTATCGCCAAAAACATGGGGGTGACGCGAGATCATCTTATGGGTCACATCATGAATAACGTCATGCAAATCAAAGCTGTTATTCTCAGAGGCCATTTGCGCGTGATAGACGGATTGGAATAATAAATCCCCTAATTCCTCACGCAGATCGGTCATTGACCCGCGATCAATCGCGTCGGCAACCTCATATGCTTCTTCCAAAGTGTAGGGCAATATCGTTTTGAAATCTTGCTCCAGATCCCACGGACAGCCCGTTTCAGGATGGCGCAAAGCCGCCATAACATTGATTAGGTCTGTGAGTGTATAGGATGGCTTATCTTGCATTCTAAAATTGCCTTTTCTGCAAAAAAAAAGTTCTGAAAGGTGACATTTTCGCTCATTTTTTTTAAATTATTCAGATCTTTATATGCTATCATTCTCTTCTGTAATAATTAATCCTTTTTGTTTATTCTGTACCCATGCAAAACGATGATAATCTTAAAAAGCAAAGAGAACGGTTTTTATCCTTCTCTTTTGCTACGTCTGATTTGCTTTTAGAGGTCTGCGAAGAAGGCTATGTACAATATGCGCTAGGCGCAGTTAAGGGACTCACAGGCATTCAGGATGCAGAAGACCTGATTGGTTCCGATTGGCTCGATTTATTCACCCAAAAAGATCGTCTACTGTTAAAGCTTATGCTTAAAAAAGCGCAACCGGGTTTGCGCTGCGGGCCAACGCTCGTCTCTTTCAAGCAGGCCAAACGCACCCAAAACATCATTGTCAGCGCCATCAAGATGCCAGACAAAAAGGAAACTTATATCAGTATCGCCAGCGGCAACGCGGTCATGAATCAACTCGGGCAACTGGTTCGAGATCATGAAGAGAGAAAACCGCTCGATAAAGAAACCTTCATTGATGCCGCGCAAGAAGTTCTGCGTATGGCAGGGGACATGGGGCAAGATGTCGATATGACGCTGATTGATATGCCTGACGCCGACAAAGCGCTCGACCGCTTTGGTCAGGAAAACTGGGATAAGTTGTCATCGGATGTTGACCGGTTACTGTGTGAGAGCTCTGTTGACGGCGAAACCGCGGCGCATCTGGGCGGCGGACGGTTTAGTGTTATCCACGACGCAGGCATAGATATCGACACGCTCACCGATAATATCAGCAACATCTCAAAGGAATACGACCCTTCGGGTGAGGGGATTCAAATCAAAACAAAAACCGTATCCGCCGATATGAGCGATATGGATGAGCGCGATGCCACACGCGCGCTTTTTTATACGCTCAACGCGTTCGAACGCCAAGGCACAGAAATCAACATCAAAACTCTGAATTCGAGTTTTAAGGCATACGTTACCGCCAATACCCAAAAAATTCAGGAATTCAAAAACATCCTTAAAAACCTTGATTTCACCATGCATTTTCAACCCATTGTCAATTTAGACACATGGGGCTGCAGTCATTACGAAATGCTCTGCCGCTTTAAGGAGGGCAATACACTCGAATGGGTCATGTTTGGTGAAGATATTGGTTTGGCTTCCGAATTTGATATTGCCGTTTGTACGCGCGCCCTGTCCTATATCAGCACCCAAAGAAAAGACACGGCGGAAAACTTTTCTATCAACATTTCCGGACAGTCCATTTCAGATGAAAACTTTCTATCTCAATTTATAGAAATCATAGAAGATCATGCCGACCTTAAAAATCGTTTGATCTTCGAAATTACTGAAAGTACACAAATCAAAGATCTTGATAAGGTTGGTAATATTGTCAAAACACTGCGCGAAGACGGTTTAAAAATTGCGCTGGATGATTTCGGCTCAGGCTCTGCCTCATTTCAATATCTCAGCAGCATGCATGTCGATTTTGTGAAAATTGATGGTAAATACATCAAAAATATTATGCATGACAAACGCGACATGATCATGGTGAAAAACCTTACGCAAATGTGTAAGGATCTGGATATGAAGGTCGTGGGGGAATATGTCGAAGACAAAGAAATTGCCCAAGCGCTGCATAAACTGGGCATTGATTACGGGCAAGGCTATTACTTTGGCAAACCCAATCCCGACCCTGACTACACAAAGCCGAATTAAAGGCACCCAGACCAAATATCTATACAAAAACATTGTTTTTTCCTGATCAAGATGGTTAGTATCCGTCTGACGCAAAAGCCTCGTACAATAGGACTTACTATATGCATCCCATTATTCTATCCGGCGGTTCCGGAACACGGCTTTGGCCATTGTCCAGACCGCTCTATCCGAAACAGTTTCTTGCCCTGCATTCTGATAAAACCTTGTTTCAGGACACCGTCTTGCGCCTGTCTACGCTGGGTTTGCAAAAGCCAACGATTGTATGTAACGAAGAACACCGCTTCATCGTTGCTGAGAATATGCGCACAATAGAACACACACCGCAGGACATCATTTTAGAGCCTGTCGGTAGAAATACCGCGCCCGCCATTGCCGCGGCGGCTATATCCGCGCTTAAACATGATGACAATGCGGTGCTGCTTGTGCTGCCTGCCGATCATGTGATTGAAGATGTAAAAGCCTTCGCCGCCGCCGTTAAGCTTGCCGGTGATCTCGCCGACAAGGGGCATCTGGTTACCTTTGGCATCAAACCAACCGAAGCCCACACTGGGTACGGATATATTGAATCGGGTGATCAGATTATGGACGGCGCTTATAAGCTCGTCGCCTTCAAGGAAAAACCCGACCTTAAAACAGCCGAAGATTTCTTAAAAAGCGGCAAATATCTTTGGAACAGCGGTATGTTCTGCTTCAAGGCCACCACCTATCTGGAGGCATTGGAAAAGCATCATCCTGATATCGTGACCTACGTCCGTTCCGCTATCGATAACAGTCAGGAAGATTTGGACTTTATCCGCCTTGATGCAAAAGAATTTGAAAAATGCACTGATATTTCAATTGATTACGCCGTGATGGAAAACACCAATCAAGGCGCAATGGTTGCGCTTGACGCACAGTGGAGCGATGTCGGCTCATGGGATGCTGTCTGGAAAATTTCAGAAAAAGACGCTGACAACAATGTCTGTCAGGGTGATGTTATCACGCAGAACACAAAGAACAGCTTCATTCACGCACAAGACAAACTTGTTTGTACGCTGGGTCTTGAGAATGTCATCGTCATTGATACGCAAGATGCGTTATTGGTTGCCGATAAAAACAATGTGCAAGATATCAAAGACATCGTATCCAAGCTCAAAAAACAGGAACGCAAAGAAGCCAAACATCACCGCACTGTTTACAGACCGTGGGGGCATTATGACTCCATCTGTTTTGGTGAACGCGATCAGGTCAAACGTATTTCGGTGAAGCCGGGTGCAAAACTGTCGCTGCAAAAACATTTCCATCGCTCCGAACATTGGGTCGTGGTTAAGGGAACAGCCAAAGTGACCAAAGGCGAAGAAACCTTGATGATCTCGGAAAATGAATCCGTTTACCTTCCCGTTGGTATTGTCCATGCCCTTGAAAACCCTGGTAAAATCATGCTGGAAATTATCGAGGTGCAAACAGGAAGCTACCTCGGTGAAGATGATATTGTCAGATTAGAAGACCGTTACGGCAGAGCATAGAATAATGTCAGATACAAAAATGAAAGTCGCAGTCATCCACGATTGGCTCCCCCTGATTGCAGGAGCGGAGCGCGTCTTGGAACAAATCCTTCAGGTTTTCCCGGGAGCAGATGTCTATACGTTGTTTGATTTTCTGGATGATGATCAACGCAAAATATTCGGCGACAGCAAAATCACCACAAGCTACCTCAATAAATGGCCGAAGGTTCATAAATATTACCGCAAGCTTTTGCCGTTTTGCCCGCTCGCGATTGAGGATTTCGACTTATCGGAATATGATCTTATTGTTTCCTCCAGCCACGCCGTCGCAAAAGGCGTCATTACAGGGGCGGAGCAAATCCACATTTCCTACGTCCACAGCCCAACGCGCTATGCGTGGGATTTGATGCATCAATATTTACGTGAAAGTAATATGAATAAGGGCCTGAAAGGCTACGTTGCTAAAAGGCTGCTTCATAACTTCCGTATATGGGATTACAGAACCGCGAACGGCGTTGATTATTTCATCGCCAATTCTGATTACATCCGCAAACGCATCTGGAAAGTGTACAGACGCGAGGCCGAAGTTATTTATCCGCCTGTTAATATTGATCTCTTCGAATATGCCGACAAAAAGGAAGATTTCTTCCTGACCGCCTCACGCATGGTGCCGTATAAACGCCTAGACCTTATCGCCGCGGCCTTTGCCAAATTGCCGGATCAAAAATTAAAGATCATCGGCGATGGCCCTGAAATGGCCAAGATCAAAGCGATTGCTGAAAATGCCCCGAATATTGAATTGATGGGCTTTCAGGCGACAGACGTGCTGCGCGATCACATGCAACGCGCCAAAGCCTTCGTTTTCGCAGCAGAAGAAGATTTCGGCATTATCCCTGTTGAAGCGCAAGCGTGCGGAACACCTGTTATTGCCTACGGGGCAGGCGGCGCGCTGGAAACCGTGATTGACTATGAAACCACGCCAAAAACTGCAACAGGAACGTTTTTTGATACACAAACCCCTGATTGTCTGGCGGATGCGGTGAAACGCTTTAACGGCTTTTACGATGATATCAAATTCGAAAATTGCCGCAAAAATGCCGAGAAATTCGCACCTTCTGTTTTCCGTGAAAAGTTAAAAAATGCAGTAGAAAAGGGCATTAAAGGACGTTCTTAATCTATTATATCAAGACAGTGATGTATAAATATCACTGACGCCTTGATGCAACCCTTCAATGGTAAATTCACGCTCTATCTTTTCGCGCGCGGCCTGCATCATATTATCCAAAACAGCCTGATCGCCGCTCACTTTTTCAAGTGATGCAACAAAGCTCTGCGCACTATCAACCAGATAGCCCGTTTTACCGTCCTCAATCATTTCGAAAATACCGCCCGCAGGATACCCAAAAACAGGAATACCGCGCGCCATAGATTCCATCACGCTACGGGGCAGGGGGTCGGGCGCTTTGGATGGTACAACAACAACATTCAAACCACGATACAGCGTCTGCGCATCATGAATAAAGCCTGTAAATTCAACATAATCCCCCATTCCCAAGGTTTCAATTTGCGCCTTGATCTCATCCTCATAGGTGGGGGCATCTTCGGAAAATGTACCGCGCACGCTTAAGCGCACATCCATGCCCTTACCACGCGCCGCCGCCAGCCAATCCACCAACAAATGTAATCCCTTACCCGGATGAATACGCCCGACAAAACCAATGGTCATGTCGTTACTGTCTTTGTTATTTTGCCCACGATCAATATCCACCAACGGCGTACCGTTATGGATAACCACGGCCTTACGCGGCAAAGCATCGGCAGGCCAACAGGCATGGGATACCAAAATCATCTTGTAGCACAGCGTATGCATGATTTTCCAAATCAAAATTTCAGGCTTGGTATAGGGAATATCCCTGATATGCAGAACCGATTTTGCTCCGCCCAGACGGCTGCTGACACAATTGATCATATGCGCCTTAAGCCCGTTGGAATGCACAATATTTGCACCTGTTTCCTTAGAGATCGCCTTTAGCTTTAACGCCGCCTTGAGCAAATCATTGACCGCGCGAAAGCCCTTCATGAATGAAAAAGGGCGGTGAATTGTGTTGATACTGCCGAAAGGCAAAACCTCATGCGCCAATCCTAGGCTGCGTGCCTTTTCCAAAATCGTATCATCTTCGGGCGCCAGCATGATGGCTTCAACCGCAGGATTATCAACCAAATCGAATAATGATCGCTCCGCACCGCCCTTGAAAAAGCCGACAGGTGAGAGGTATATAATTTTCGTTTTATGCATTTTAAATCCTATTTTATTTTCGAGCCGACGGCGCACTCTGAATTTTATATTCATCACTTATCACAAATCATATCGCGATACTTGGTCATATTTATCCGCGCTCCTCTTGTATACTCAAAAATATATTTTTGCGAATATTCTTGATAAGAATCGCATTAATCATATAGATTGTATTCATTATAGATTAACTGCGTGTGGGCGGTTGATCTATTCTTCCTGCACAACCCTAAGCCAAGTGTAAAATTATAATGTCTTCTAAAAGCATAGTAACAACATCTATCGCTTGTCTTGCGCTCGGTGCTTGCGCATTGCCCGCATCAGGGCCATACAGCACCAACATGCTGTCTGACAGCAAGGCGCACATTAGCGGCTCTGCGCAACAATTTCAGGGCGATGCAAAACAACCAAAACTGCAATACACCTTAATTGAGGTGAATGAAAATACAATCGGCGCTATTGTGCAAAACAGAACACCATTCAAAAAAGCACATCAATGGCCGAAGAACACAGCCGCCCATGTCACAAAAGTCGAAGTCGGCGATTCAATACAACTCACAATATATGAACAAAATTCAGGGGGACTTTTTGTCCCTAAGGAAGCTGGCGTAAGGCCGGGTAATTTCATTACATTACCACCACAGATTGTCGATCAATCGGGCTATATTACGGTTCCCTACGCAGGACAAATCAAAGTCGCAGGAAAAACATCGGCAGAGATCAGCGCAAATGTAACAAAAGCCTTGGCCGATTTGGCATTGGCTCCGCAGGTTGTCGTCTCCTTCAGCAATAGAGGCGGATCAGAGGTTAGTGTTCTTGGCGACGTCGAAACAGCCAGCCGTTTTTCTCTCAGCTTTAACACGCAGCGCATTCTTGACGTGATTGCCGCGGCAGGCGGCCCCCAATCCCCAGGCTATGAAACATGGATTTCCTTGCAGCGTGATGGGCACGAATACACCATTTTGATGGATGAAATTCTGTTAGATCCGAAAAAGAATATCTACGCACAGCCAAACGACACCATATATCTATATAGCGAGGCAGAGGTGTTTAACATCTATGGTGCATCCCAAGTTCAAGGAACGCTGCCGTTTAATAAAAGAAACCTTACACTTTCCGAAGCTTTGGGACGTGCGCAAGGGTTACGTGATACGCAGGCCGATCCGGCAGAGATTTATATCTATAAGGAAGAGCCCATCGAATATATTCGCGCCATCGAAGATTCTTTGGCACTGGACGCATCACAAATCGAAGGGGATTTGGTGCCGGTGGTTTACAAAATCAATTTAAGAAAAACCGAAGGGTTCTTCTTCGCGCAAAAATTCCCCGTTCAAGATCAAGACGTTGTCTATATCGCGAATGCAGAAACTGTTGAATATCTTAAGTTCCTGAATATCATCAGCAGCACATCCTCAACCAAATCCGTAACAAAGGGCGCGTTCTAGCTTCCTTTTCTCACGGCGCGCAAAACATGACCATGACAGAAGATCGTAAGACAAAGAATACCCGTGGTATTCTCAAAAAACTTATTCTGGTTGTCGTGTTTACGATTGTTTATTTGGTGTCCTCGGTGCCGGTGGGATTATTCCTCTACAGCCTTAAATCCGATATTGGAATCAATGTGTTCTCTAAAACAGGATTTCATAGTTATGTTCAGTGTTTGAGAGAGCAAGCCTATAAAATTAAGATAGAAAACAAGAAAATGAGTACCCCTCCAACAGAGCCATAATCACAGACCTCCGTCTGCGTATTCCCATGACATAGGCGGAATGATGTTGTATTGATGGGAAGAGTGCATTAAAAAGCTTTGGCATACTGGCATCATAAACAGGCGGATAAGATATTGAACACGCACGACACCATTGATCTGAAAAGATTATATTTCATATTCAAACGCCACATCATTATGATTTTGGGCGTCGTTTTAGCGTTCATGATACTTGCAACGGCTTATCTCATCAGAACGCCTGCGCAATACTCTGCAGAAACGGTCGTCTTGCTGGATAAGGGCGTCACAAACACAATATCGGACGTGTCTTCCTTGAATTTAACAAGCTATGAGCCTGCCGCGATTGACAGTGAAGTTCAGATTTTGCGCTCAAAACGCGTGACAGACGGAGTGGTGGAGTTAATTGAACCAAAGGGCTATTTCAGCTACCTTCCCCTTGATCAAGACCGCAGAGATTTCATTTTATTCAAAAACATACAAGGCGGCCTATCCGTTAATCGTATTGAGCAGACCTACGCCTTATCCATCAAATATAAATCCACCGACCCGCAAGAAGCGGCCGACATGGCCAATGCATTTGCCGAAGTTTATATCTCTGACCAATTAAACTCGCTTTCTGAAACATCGGAAAGAACAACCAAATGGCTGCAAGACAAAGCCATGGAAATCAAAGAAAAATCAAAGGTTGCACGTGAGCGTCTGGCCGAATATAGGCTTAAATACAACACTGAAAGCCAGAAAAATATTAAGAAGCGGAAAAAGGATAGTGAATTTAATCAAGATATTCACCTCAGAGAATTCCGCGATTTAGAACAAGAAATAGACACATACGATAAAATCTATGAATCATACTTACAGAAAATAAGAACCATCAGTCTGGAGCAAAGCTTTCCCGTTACAGAAACGCGCGTTATAACCGCCGCGACTGCGCCTTTGGGAAAGAGTGAGCCAAAATCAGCCATCATTATGGGCGCTGCGCTTATCCTTGGTGCGGGTATTGGCGTTCTGCTTGCTTTAATTCTCGATTTCTTCGATAAGACATTGAAAAGAGCAGGGCAGGTTCGCCGCGAACTGGAATTTGAATTTTTTGGATTTTTGCCGAAAATAAAACCCTCCAGTCACAGTACGGCTTCATTTATTTCTCCTAAAAATAAATCTATTGCGCTCAAACTCTATGCGCAAGTCGTTGATGATGAGCATTCTTTATGCGCAGACACGATCAAAACCATTAAAAACGTACTGGATGTAGAGCCATCTTCCGCACGTAATAAGATCATTGGCGTGCTCTCAACATTCGAAGATAACGACACACAAGTTATCTCTTCAAACCTTGCTCTACAATATGCCCATGATGGCCGTCGGGCGCTTCTGATTAATGGTGACTTGCAAAATAGCCGCGGCTTGAAAGCCAAAGGCCAAAAGCACAATGCGCCTTTTTATACGCCCGAAGACGCACAGGACTTCCTACTGTCCAATACATGCTATAACGAGCAATATAACCTGCATGTCATCGACACGCTGACACCGCAGGCGCCGAAGGCATCTGAAAAATTCAATGCCCAAAAAGTTGAGGCTTTGTTTAATATCTGCCGTGATCAATATGATTACACAATCATCAATCTGCCGCCACTTCACGCCGCCTCTGATTTGCACAACTATCTGCAATCCATCGATCATTTGGTTCTGGTTGCGGAGTGGGGCAAAACCCTGCCCAACACATTGAATTTCTACTTAGAGCAAAACAGAATTGATAGCAGTAAAATATCAGGTCTGGTTCTGAGCAAGGCCAACATGAAAAAGCTGAAAAGCCACTACGGGCATAGAGAATACAGACATGAAAGCTGAAACAATCAGCGTTTCACCTAAATAATTTGAACATTGCCGTTCAGCGTTTGGATTTTCTCAACAAAACGATCATAACCACGCTCAACCTGCCACGCATCGCTTAAAACAGTTTCCCCGTCGGCAACACACCCCGCCAATGCCAGGGCAATCCCTGCGCGTAAATCTGTTGCACGCACATCCGCGCCCGACAACACATTACCGCCTTGAATTTTCAATAGATTATCTTCAACCGAAAACTGTACACCCATTTTCGCCAATTGCTCGGCATACACATAACGCCCCGGAAAACGCAAATCGATAATCCTGCTCTCTCCCTTTGCCATTGCGGCATAAACCGCGAAAAGCGGCTGCATATCAGAATTGATCCCCGGATATGGTCCTGTTGAAATATCAACAGGATAGCACGTACCACCGCGCACACGCATGATGTCGCCCTCAAGGGAGTATTGCGCGCCGCTTTCACGTAAAAAGGCCAGAGGAACATCCAGATGATGCGCAGGGAAATCTTGTATCTCAACATCGCCGCCCGTCAAGGTTGCGCCAATCATCCATGTCAAAGCCTCCATATTATCAGGAATAACGCGGTGCTGCGTGCCCGAGAGTCCTTCGACGCCGTCAACATCAATGCGCTCTTGCCCGAACACCTTAATCTTTGCGCCCATTTTATTGAGCATCTCAATCAAATCAATAATCTCCGGCCTGATATGCGGCCCCCAGATCGTTGTTTTCCCCTGCGCCAGCGTCGCACAAATCACTGCATTTTCTGTCGCCCCCGTAGAACGCATCGGCAAAACAATTTCCGCCCCGATCAGGCCATTTGGCGCTTCGGCTATCAAATGTGTTTCACTTTCAGAGATCCGCGCGCCAAGCGCTTCCAATACCATCACATGAAGGTCATGACGGCGCTCACCCAATTTACAGCCACTGGGGAACGGTACAGAAGCCGCCCCCGTGCGCGCCGTCAACGCGCCCAATATCAATAAGGTGTTACGGATAGAGCGCCCATTCCAATGCAAGTGAGATTGCGGCTTTTCACCCTCGGCAATAATGCAGCGATCTTCAGTGGCTACGCATTTTTTCCCCAGCGCCTCTAACATACCAAGGTGAATTTGCGCATCTTTCAGACTTGCCGGATAGTTGGTTAAATCCAACTTTTCCGCAGTCAAAAGAGAGGCCGCCAAAAGACGTAGTACCGAATTTTTGGCGCCGCTAATCTTCACGCTCCCCTCTAACTTAGATCGTTTTATTGCATATTTGATGCGTTCATGATTTTGCGCATCGTTATCACGCTCAATAAAACGGGAAGGTTCAAAATTCGTCACAAACAGGATACCTCTTCATTTTCATAGCTTATCATTAGTTTTTTTACGGCGCTGCGGAAGGCATTTTGCAAACGCGACAATGACTTGTTCGCGCAACCATAAGCCATCATTCCCCCATAACCATTTATACGGCGCGCATAAAACAACCACAACAAACACAGCCGTCAAACCGCCCCCCACCAGCAACACAGATGATGACGGCATGATCGGGCGCAGCATAATCACACAAGGAACAAGAACGCATCCCGATAAAGCCGTCATAATCAATCCATGAACGCATGTTTTAAGGAACGCCAAAAACGACACGCCCGTCAGATATGATGCGCCTACACTCAACATAACAAAATTCGCAATAATCGAACCCGTAACCGCCCACGCCACAGCGTACAACCCATAGGGATAGGCCACGTAACAACCGGTGACCACAATCAACGCATAGACGATTTGTATCATCGCAAAGACATAAACCTTGCCCGATGCCACCATCACAGATTGGCTCACCTTATAAGACACACGGAAGAACGTGGCACTGACCAAAATAATAAACGGAATAATCGCAGCGAGCCATTTATCGCCCAAAACCACGGTAATAATTTCAGTGCCGAAGATCCCCAGAATAAAGGTCAAGGGCATACCGATCAGCGCACTCAACGCCAGCCCGCGCCGATACGCAAAATTCATGCGCGCCGCGTCATCTTGCGCGCGTGCGTATGTGCTTAATGCGACCTTGGCGGCAACGCGATCAAAAATCTGCGCCGGAAAACCAGCCAAACGATATGAACGATCATAAAGACCAAGGCCATCCGCGCCGATCATTTTAGCAATAAAGAAATTATCAGCATTCAGCGCCACGTAATTTATAAAGCGAGAGAGTGACAAGCCACCGCCGACATACATCAACTCCTTCAGGGATTGCAGATGGAAGGAGGGGCGCACATCATGCTGTTGCACCAACATCAAACAAACCATCGTGAACAAGCTTTGCAATACAATTCCGATCACAATCGACCAATAGCCTAAACCGATATAGGCCAGAAAGATCGTCATACTCACCGCAACGCATGAGCCGCCAACTTTGACAAGCCCCAGTGTTCTGTAACGAAATGAGCGCGCCATCAGGTTTTCCGAAACGGTTGATAACCCCGCCCATAAAAACACAATCGACAGCACCCTGATCACGTCCCTGATTTCAGGCATTTCAAAATACAGGGCGGCGTAGGGGGCAATCATGTTCAGTAAAATGGCCACCATAATACTGCTCGCGACGCTTAAGGTGAAGGCAACCCTAATATGGTTACGCGTCATATCTTTGATTTGGATGATGGCACTGCCCAAGGCCACGTCCGAAAACATATTCGAAAAGGCAATAATGATATTCGCCGCAGCGACAATGCCGAACTCCGCAGGCTCTAAGATGCGCGCTAAAACCGCAATGGAGAGTAATTGAAGGGACATCTGCATGCCCACCGTAATGCCCATCGTACCAACCCCGCCAAGGGCTTGTTTGCTTAATGCCCCAGCGACTTTCTTATCGACCGATAGATCTGGCATAGGTTTATCTTCGCTCATACACCCATCCTATCCGCTGCGATATGCGCAGGTTGGAACGCGCCATCCGGCGAGAGGTACTGAACCTCGCAATCCATTTCAAATCCTGTCTTTGATACAACCGTGTGTCTGCATTGATGAATCAGGCGCAATACATCTTGCGACGATGCAGCCCCATGGTTGATAATAAAATTCCCATGCAGCGGCGATATTTGTGCATCACCGCGCCGCGCGCCCTTTAGCCCAACATCTTCAATGGCCTTACCGGGCGCGCCGATCAATGGATACATTGACGGGTTGCTCAAAAACACAGAGCCGCAATTCGGATATTGCCGTGGGAATTTTAAACGCCGTTCAATCAATATATCCAGCCCCTCCCTATGAAGCTCTCGTACATTCCCTTTATCGTAGCGAAAACAAGCCTCTACAACCAGACAATTGATATCTTGCAAATAAGAGGAGCGATAATCAAAGCGGCATTCTTCCTTGCCCAATATTTGCACACTACCGTATGCATCAATGATGGTCACAGATTCCAATTGTTCCCCGATGCCTTTACGCTGGCTGCCGCCATTCATAATGACCAAGCCACCCAGCCTGCCGGGAATACCGATTGCATGAACGCACCCCGCCAAGCCGCGCGCAATCACATTCCTGACGAAGCAAGGAACCCATAAACCTGCGCCTGCGCGCACATAACCATCATCACCAAACTCAAGTGTATTAAACGCCGATGATACTCTGAGCAAAACGCCGCGATAGCCCGCATCATCAAATAAGACATTCGACGTGTCGCCAATCACCGCATAAAGAACATTTTGATCATTCAGGTATTTAATGACATTCGCCGCCATATCGACATTTTCAGGCGCAATCACAAGATCGGCCAAGCCGCCAATTTTGTAAGATGAAATTTCAGACAACCGCACATCTTGCTGTAAACAATGCGGCGCTATTTTTTCGAGCGCATCAATAAGTATCCCATCAACATGGCGTTTTTTATTTTTCATGCCTGTACACGTTATTTTCTATATTTATTAACCAAGTCATTAAGGTTGTTAGATTATACTGCCGTAAGGTTACATAATATGTTAATAAAAAGGTGATTATTCGGAGCGGTTAAAGAAATATGTCCACCCCCAAAGTATCGATTGTTAGTGTTTATTACAACAGGGAAGACCATGTCACGGACTCGGTGCAAAGCGTGCTGGATCAAACACATGATGACTTTGAATTTATTATCATTGATGACGGATCAACGGATTCCACATTGGAACGGTTAAAAGCCATCAAAGACCCGCGTTTAAAAATCATCGCGCAGAAAGACAATACAGGCTTCGTGCAGGCCATAATCAACGCCGTTACGCAAGCAAAAGGGGATTATATCGCCATACATGGCTCGGGCGATGTTTCCTTTCCCGAGCGGATCAAGAAACAAGCCGCCATTTTGGACAACCATAACGATGTCGGCATCGTGGGTTGCCATGTGATGGACGATAAAAAAACGGGAGACGGAACGTATATCCTGCGCATTCCCAATGATCTGCCCTTTATCGAAAATTTGATACGGCACAACATGTTCACGCATGGCGAAGTTATGTTTCGCCGCAGTATTTATGATAAAGTCGGGGGCTATCGACCATTTTTTGCCTGCGCCCAAGATCATGACTTATGGCTGCGCATGAGTGCCTATTGCGATTATCGCATTATTGAGGAAACGCTGTATCGGCGTTTTCGGTTATGCGGCGGCATCAGTAAAAAAACAGACAAAGAAGTCTTACAGGCCGATCTGTCTGAATTTGCCGTTTATTGTGCACGCACACGTCGGGATCAGGGCTATGACCCGCTTGAACGCTATGGCCCGCAAGCTATTTCCCTACGCACACCATCCGAACGTTTAGCCATCCGCCTGATATGGGTGGCAATACCCCATATGCTTGCAGGGCGTCATAGCGATGGTTGGAGTGTTATGGGGCGCGCAATCCATGAATATCGTTCATTAAAGGTGTTTTGTGTCTATTGTGTCGGACTAACACATAAACAAAATCTAGTATGGCGTTGTTTTGGCATACCAATATACAAAAAATTATACAAATCACACCTACAAAGAAGCAGACAAATATGAGTATTTCAGTTATGACTCACCTAATCGTTACTAAAACAAAGGCATAGCTATGCTAATCTCTGTCATTATTTGCACCTACAACCGCGCCGACAAGATCGTTAAGTGCCTTGATTCTATTCATGAATCTTTGAAAAATGCGCCGTCCGTCGATGCCCAAAATGCAGAGATTGTGATCGTCAATAATAACTCAACAGACAACACCGTTGACATCATCGAGCAATGGACGACAAAATCTGACTTTCCTATCCATTTGGTCACGGAAACAAAGCAAGGCATCGCATGGGCAAGAAACCGCAGCTTTGAAACCGCAAAAGGGGATATTCTGATCTCTATTGATGATGATTGCTGTATGGATAAAAACCATATCAAAAACACCCTTGCCCATTACGAAAAAGATACACAGCCCGTCTTGCGCTTTGGTCAACTGGAATTGGGCGATCAAGAAGACTGGCCGATGACCGTACAAACCAGACCTGTCGTCAAACGCTGGCAAAAGGGCGTGGCGGACTATGATTACCTAGGCATGGGTGATGTCTGCAGCGCCAATATGGTTATTCCCAGAGCGATCATTGATGCCATTGGACGATATGATAACCGTTTTGGCACCAAACAAATTCCGGGTGGCGAAGATGCCGATTTTGGCTTTCGTGTCTATAATGCAGGTTTCCTGATGGAATATGTGCCTGATATTATCGCGCAACATTATCATGGCAGACGAACGGCAGAGGCCGTTCAAAAGCTCGTCAAAGGATATTCCATCGCCGCGGGTGCGCTTTATGCTAAACATCACGTTCATCACCCGCGCCTTGCAAAGGCCTTCAGTTCGAAAGAATTCCCCGCCGACCCGCCGGGAAAATACGACAATGATGCAAGAAAACCGGAAATACGTGCATTCCATAAACAGAGCAAAAAATTCTATATCTTAGGAGCTTTTATGTTTATGAAGGCCGCGTTTAAACAAAGATTACTTGGGCAGCAATGAAACCGAATACTTATATTTTCTTTCGCAATGATCAGCAGCAAGTACAATTTGAATTCGATCCTGCCGATCCGTCTTGCCTCGACCACGCCGAATTCAAATATTTTGGCCGCGTCTTAAACCATCTTGAACCGACCATTCAAAATATGGGTTTAACCATTTATGTGACCGCATGGACGGTTCATGAATTACCATCCTATGGCCCCAATGTTATTTCGTGCATTTTACAAGATGAATGGGGCAGGGAGCCTAAATATCGCGATAAGGTCGGTATGGTTTTTAAAACCTGCGGCACAACGCCCTTTAACGCCGATTCATACAAACATGGTGACCTTTCCGACATCATCAGCAACACCTTGGGACAGGGCAAAGCCTTTACCACGGATGGTGCGGGTCGTTTAGGCACACTGATATCACGTATAAGTAATAAAACCATCGCACCGGTTCATAGCATCCCGCTGGGCTATTACGCCAAGGAAGAGTCCGTTGCCGATATCCCCTTTACGGAGCGCACAAACGATCTGTTTTTCGCCGGTAGTATCCAGCACAAAAAAGGCAAGCGTTTTTCAATCAAACGCCCGAAAGAACTTGCCAGAGATCGCATGACAACAGCTCTTAGTCTTCTGGCGCAAAACCATCCTGATATTAACATCAAAACTACAATAACAGGCGGCTTTGGCGAAAGCATCGTCAACGCCAACAAAGCCTATCTTGATAATATGGTGAACACCAAAATTTGCCCTGTTCCGCGCGGCGCAAATCTGGAAACATTCCGCTTTTATGAGGCCATCCGCTCTGGCTGTATCATCATCGGCGAAGCCTTCCCGAAGGGGTGGTTTTATGATGATGCCCCGATTATACGCCTTGAAAACTGGCATGATATTCAAACAATTGTGCCTGAATTGCTCGCCGATCAGGACAGAATGCTTGAATTACACACGCAGACACTCGATTGGTGGAACAATATATGCTCAGAACAAAGCCTGTCCGATCATATCGGTGATAAAATAACGAGTTTTTATAAGGCCAAGCCCTAATCAACCGCGCCTTTTTTACGGTGAAAATAAGCGTATGACGAATCCAGCGTCGTCACAGGAACGGCAGGAACACCCGAATATAATGTATAGGGTTTATCATATGCCTTATGCAGGGTGGAATTCGCGCCAAGCACTGAATAATCAGGTAACTTCGCCCCCTTAATCACAACCACTCTGGCAGAAACCAAGCAATACTCTCCAATTTCGATGGGGGCAGTTTCCTGCACATTATCCTTAATGTTAATGCCATGCGTCCAAAACGCACACCCCAACCCCGCAATCGTCGTAAAACGCCCAATTGTGATTGTATCGTTACAATCAAAATAATGGCGCGAAACAATGGCGCTGTGTTCGCCCATAATTAGGGCGGGATAGCGGTCTTTTTTAGCCTGAAAAAACGATGTCTCGCTTAATGGCACGCCCGAAAAACGATTCAATACCCCAATCGATCCATACGCGCCGATTTCCAAACATTCCAGCCCCTTAATAACGCAAAAATGCTTGATGCGCGCATGCGGCCCCATCTTAACGTTTTTCACGTTTATAAGGGAAAGGCCGATAGATGCCGTTGGATGAATGTCATAGCCAAAAAAGTGATTATATACATATCGTTTCACAGCATTTGGCAAAACAGCAATAAATAATGATAATAAAAGTTTAATCATAAACGGGGTTTTTCCTGATCAGGTTATTGAATCACAGCGTCATTTAGACACTGCATTTTGTACAAAGCCATCAGGCCTGTAATAGATAAACTGTATCCCCATCATCAGTAATACCGCGTTAACATAGGTCACACAATAGAGCAGCGATATCAGGCATAGAAACACAACGAACAACCCCTCTACATTACCCTGCATACAGCGCACAGACCATATAAAGCCATTATATAGAAGCGTTACAGCAAAAATAAGCAGATAAACAAACCCGACATCACCAAAGCGCAGCTTAAACCATGCCCATGAATAATGCGCATGGCCGTAATTTTTCAGAAATTCATGTGTTCGTGCAACTTCATAAACACCACCAAAGCCCAGCCCGAACATTTCTACCGTTTTGCCCTTTTCATACTCTTTTTTAACGATCGCGCGCCATTCTTCCTGACGCTCACCTATAGACCCTGTCTTTTTGCTTAAATCAATTTCAGTTAGACCAATCACTCTGCGATATGTTTTGGAATCTTCAGGAACCACATGCACTGCCACCGCGAGAACACTCAACAAAACAACCAGAGTGATAACACCTTTGGCAGGGTTCTTCACCATATCAAATAAAACATAACCAAACATAACAATCGCCAAAAACGCCATTGTCGTTCTGTTTAAATCATCACTGGTCACCGCGATCATTACCACGACAAGCCCCAAGATCCATTTCGGAAAAGGCTTCACCGTAAAAAGAGCGGCAAAGAACAGCGGTAGGTAAATTGCTTCTGCAGGAATAGATGGCCCTGACTGCTGTCCAATAAGCGCAGCAACATAGCCAAAGAACGCTGTACCCAAGGTTATATAACTGCAGAAATATAGTAAAAACCTCAAATCAGGCGGTTTATACTCCGCCACCGATTGCATTCTTAATATATTCAACCCGATCATCAGAACCGGAATTGTATCATTCAGGATAACAAAAGGTGCATTCCCAAGCATTAAACCGATAAAAAGTCCATGAACAACCATAATAAAAAAGACGAACGCCAGAAGGGAGGTCGGGTTCACACTCACACGGATATTCGTCACTTTCTTAACGGAAAGCACGTAATCCAGCGCGAGAAAAATATAGAAAATCCATTGTTTATTCTGTGATTGAATAAATGACCATTGCCCAATGATAAGCTCGAAAATAATCTTGACCAGCAATTCGGACATAAAGATATAAACGATAATACGTTCGAACAGGTTTCTTTCAAAAAAGTTCGACAGTATGGCTTTCACATGAGGCATTACGACAACTTTTTCAGGTCAAACGAAAATAAGGTTCTGCACAGTACAGAGCAATACCAAGCGTATCAACAAAATTAGCATCATTCAATTTTTCATGAATAATTTCTGATAGTTAAGCCATCGCAATAAAGATATCAAAGCCATAGCCCCCGTAAAAAGCGTCATTATATACGCCATATACGCCGCCTGCGGATTTCAAAAATTGATTTTTATGGCCTTGGCAGGGTAGGGTGATATCATAAAGATGATGTTAATAGATATGAGTACTGAGCATGAATATCGCCGAACAACAGCATGCGGAGCAACCTGATCTTCCCAATGAAATCCCGTTATCCCAGCGGGTTAGTTTTGATTTTGCAGGTGTGCCGATTAGCTATAAATGCGCGGCTATGGTTTCATCGTTAAGCGAATTAACCAATACCCAGTTTTCCGACAGTCAAAAAAGCGCTATCGTTTTACCCAGACAACTCGAAGGCGATTTCAACGGCCTTGCCGCGCAAATGAATAAGGACGTCTATAACGGCCTGTTAAGCGGTATAATCAAAAAATCATGGCTGGGGATTGATGCCATCCGTGATTACGCTGCGCAAACCGAAGACTATCAACCCGAAATTCAGAGCATTCTATCGGATATGGAATATCTTGAAGGGATCGGACGCAGCCCCATGTTAAAAGTTTACACCTATGATTATGACGATGAAACAGTTGACCGCCCGCATGTTGATTCCTCTACGCCAAATGAACAAACAGGCGAGAAATTTAGCGACCGATATGTTTGCGTCTTTAATCACAAGGTCACACGCCACGCCCCCCATGATGATGTTGAATCATCCTATCGTTGGAGCGACGGCATCACGACCTACGGCCTTAAAAAAGATGCACAAATTGCAACATTTAATAACGGCGACATCTGGCGCCAAGCCTGCGAAAGCAACACACAGGTAAAGCCCTTCATACACTGGTCGGGGACGGATGTTTCCGATAACGGCGCAAAATTGATCCTGACAGCATGAAACGTTTTATTCTTATTGGCATAACCATCCTTTTATATTCTGCAGGCGCGCAGGCGGGCATATTTGTCGGCGCGACCTCACGCGATTTTCAAGGCAAAGACCTGAACGGCGATGTCATCAACCTGCATCATTATGAGAATAAAATCGTTGTTCTGGAATGGACAAGCCCCGCGTGCCCCTACAGCCAATTACGTTACAAAACAAACGCCATGCAAAAGGCGCAAAAATTTGTGCAGGATAATGGCGGTGTCTGGCTCACCATTATCTCTGACGGGCCGCAAGAGCAGGGCTACGTCACGCCGGAGCAAGCCCGCCTGTTCCTCAAAAAAGAAAATGCCCATCCGACAAAAATGATTTTGGATACAACCAGCCATCTGGCGCGCATGTTCAATGCACAATCCACACCGCACATCATTATTTTGAATAAGAAACATACCATTGTTTATTCAGGCGCCTTTGACTCCCGCACAGCATTGCGCGAAACAACAAAGCCCATCAAGAACTACGTTCTGGAGACATGGGAAGATTTGAAAGCCGAGCGCGAGGTGCGCGTGCCCATTACACGCTCATACGGTTGTATGATTCACTACGCCAAACCATTGAATTAACGTGTTTTACTCGACAGTTTCTTTATGATCTTCGCGGATACCTGCCGCATTGATGAACACCATGACCTCATTGCCCATCTTACGAATGCCGATACGGTCAAGCCCGTATAACACACCAAAATCAGAGCGTTTAAACGTGCCATAAACCGAGAAAGACGCCACCTTGCGCCCCTGCGTTGTCATGCCGACATCATCATGGAACGTGACCTCCATCGTAAAGGGATAGGTCATACCAACCAAGGTCATATCCCCCGTCACATCGGCGGTGATATCACTGGTTTTAACCACTTTGGTACTTTTGAATGTGACAATCGGATATTGCTGTACCTTGAGGATCTTTTCGCTGTCGATGATATCCTTGATGGTGTCTTCTTTATGCATCTTCTTATTGTACAAGGTATCCTTGGCGGCGATGGTGACATGCACATAAGATTGCTCCGGCTGCGCCTCGTCAAAATAAAATTCGCCCTGTATATCCTGAAAATCACCAATCAATAAATCCGCCTCGCACATCTTCGTGGCAAAGCGCACATTCGTTTGATCAGGATCAAGACGATACAGCGCCCCCTCCGCAAGGGCAGGGGAAGACAATACAAAGACAGCGCATAATGTGTATATCAAATGTTTCATGAGAAAACTCTACTGCGGAATTTTTAATCGTTCAACACACTATGGGAATAATTGACATCCATTTTATGAAGAATGAGGGGATGACAACACATGCCCCCAAAGCATAAAATACCTATAGAAATTTACATACAACGTTGGGAAGAATAGTCTCACTTCTATTAATCAAGAGAAATAAAATTTACATGACGCCTTTAGAAACTCTCATTGTATCGTTAATATCAGCAATTATTGGTGCTCTGATTACTTGGTTTATGACACGTCTATCAAGTCGGAGAGCTCGTTTTATATATTCTGTTACGCACAACAGAGTTGGTATATCAACTGAGGATGAAATATTTGGTTCTGTTAAACTAATTCACAATGGCAAGGATGTAAAAAACTTATGGCTTTCGAATGTAGAGATTAATAACACAAGCTTAAGGGACTTTCAAAATGTTCCTATTCAAATCGCAGTAAAAAGTCCGTCTGTAAAGTTGCTCAATCAAACCATACGAATTAACGACAGTTACCCCTCAAACGTATACCTCGACGACAAATACAAAGCCTTAATTTCTATCGACAAAAAAACTGGTCTTACAGAAAAACAAAAGAGCCTGTATTTTTCAACCAGAGAGTTCAACCTTCCTAATATCAACCGAGGCGACAAGATTAGAATCATGTTCTTGGTGGATGCCGAGGATACAAGTATACCAGAGCTTATTACAACAATTAACGCACCAGGCATCATTTGCAAATATCGACCGCTTGTAAACCTACCCTTAGATCTTAATCACACAATTTTGAGAGCAATTAAGTTTGGGCTGTTGATATCAGCACCATCTATAATCCTAATCGCAAATTACTTTGAAAACGCGACATATGCGGTACTTGCAAGTTGGATCTTAGGACTTTTGACAGGTTCACTTGGTTTTATTATTTCAAAAATCTGGGACAGAATTCGTAAATTTCTTTTTGACTAAGAATATTGCACAAAATGTTATGCAGACAAAATGGCGGACAGACAGGGATTCGAACCCTGGGTGGGCTCGCACCCACGCCGGTTTTCAAGACCGGTGCATTCAACCACTCTGCCATCTGTCCAGCCTTAATGTGATTTAGCATTGAATTAGGTTCATTTTGTAGCGATTATTAGGGCTGTCTGTCTAGTACAAAATCCAAAAATATACATTTATTTAAAATAACCACGCCGCAATGAGGCATCTCCCCATTTTTCAGATCGTCTTGTGAGTTCTTTTCAATCTGCCCATGGTTTTATCTTGTTTGGATACAGATCGGCATTTATCGTTGGTGACCAAGTCAAAACTCTACAAGCGTGATTCGCTGGAACAGGAAGAATTTATGCCTCGTACTTTACGCCTTTCTCTATATTTATGGGCGATATCAATGATTTTTGCGTCTGGCACATCGTACGCCAATGAGATGTCATTTGATTCATGGCTTACCGATTTCAAGAAAGAGGCCATCAAAAAGGGCATCTCGGAAAGCACCGTAGAGCAAGCAACAAAGGGCATCAAACCCATTCCGCGTATTATCGAGCTCGACCGCAAACAACCCGAAGGCACGATGACCTTTGCCAAATATCAACAACGCGTGATCAGCGATGCCCGCATTGCGCAGGGCAGACGTCTTTATAAAGAACATCACGATCTTCTTCAGAAAACATCCGAAAAATATGGCGTTCCCGCGCAATTCATCATTGCATTATGGGGCATTGAAACCAGCTATGGCAATAATACGGGCGGCTTCGGCGTTGTACCTGCGCTCGCGACCTTGGCCTATGACGGCAGAAGAAGCTCTTATTTCAGGGGGGAGCTTATAAATGCGCTTAAAATCCTTGATGAGGGGCATATCAGCCATGAAAACATGAAAGGCTCATGGGCGGGTGCGATGGGGCAAAATCAATTCATGCCCTCCAGCTTTAAAAGACTGGCTGTTGATGGCAATAATGACGGCAAACGTGACATCTGGACAAGCTTACCCGATGTTTTCGCCTCAACCGCCAATTACCTGAACAAAAGCGGCTGGAAAGAAGATGAACGCTGGGGGCGACGTGTGCGCTTGCCCGCAACCATGAAAGCCAACCAAATCGGCCTTGATATCAAACACGACCTTAAAACATGGAAAAAGATGGGCGTGACCCTACTGGGCGGTCAGGACATTCCCGTTGTCGATGGCATGATGGCCTCCGTTGTTGCGCCTGATGGTGTGAACGGCCCTGCCTATTTGGCTTATAATAATTACCGCGTGATTATGAAGTGGAATAAATCAACGTATTTCGCCACCTCTGTAGGCTTACTCGCCGACCAGATCGCACAATAAATAACGCAATATGTCACTTTGATATGTTGTATTTTTTAACCGGAGTAACAATGTTTATAAAAAGATCCCCCCGTGTCCTGTTCGTTTTTTCAATCTGCACCATGCTGCTTATGAGCGGGTGCTCGGAAATAGAACTGGCCTCACATTTCGGTAAAAAAGTGACCGGCAGTCAGGTTCAAAGCAAAGGCTCATATAAGGTTGGCTCGCCCTATACCATCAAAGGCGTCAGATATTACCCTGCGGTTGATTACAGTTACAACGAAACAGGAATCGCATCATGGTACGGCCCGAACTTTCATGGCAAAACAACCGCCAATGGTGAGCGTTTTGATGAAAACGAATTAACGGCGGCGCATAAAACTCTGCCACTGCCCAGTATTGTACGCGTGACCAATCTGGAAAACGGACGCTCATTGATCGTGCGTGTGAATGATCGCGGCCCCTATGCCCAAGGACGGATCATTGATTTATCCAAACGCTCTGCCGAATTGCTGGGCTTTAAAAACAAAGGCGTGGCGAAAGTACGCGTGCAAGTTTTAAAGCCGGAAAGCATCATGGTTGCCAATGTCGCGAAAAAAGGACAAAGCACAAACGGCATGGAAGTGCCCATGAACCGCCCAACCTATAAATCACCGACCATACAGCACGCCTCCGTTCAAAATGCTTCGATGCAAAGCGCGGCGCCGACGCCTGTGCAAAAACAAGTGCTGTCACAAGCCAGCACGGCCAACGCACAAACAATTCCGGGTCATGTGAAAAACGGCGATTTCTATCCTGACCCTGTGATTTCGGAATATCCGGTTGTCGCCCAACCCATGTTTATTCAGGCCGGCTCTTTCTCCTCACGTGAAGCCGCGATGCGCTATGCGAGTTCTTTAGACCAATATGGGCGGGCGCAAATCTATCCCGCCACCGTCAATAACAAGCAATATTACCGCGTACGCTTTCCGGTGGAGAGCGTCAGCGCAGCGGATTCCTTGCTCAGTAAATTAATCAGCGGCGGATTTAAAAATGCTCTGATAGTGGTGGATTAAAAAGCCAAGCCATGTTTGAATGTGTCCAAAGGACAGGAAAGGGGTTTTTGCCGTGAAGTATTTTTTCAACATCATCTGCTTATGCGCTCTCATGATCTATACAGGATCAGGAATAAGGCCCGCCCACGCATCAGACGGGGCAATGACCACACTGGCGCAGCAAGCCATTATCGTTGATTATGATACAGGCACTGTGCTGTTTGAAAAAAATGCTGATGAGCATATGCCTACATCCTCCATGAGCAAGGTCATGACCATGTATCTCGTGTTTGATGCCTTGAAGAAGGGTGACATCCGACTCGATGATGAATTTCTTGTCAGTGAAAAGGCATGGAAAAAGGGCGGCTCTAAAATGTTCGTCCCTGTCGGTAAAAAGGTGAAGATCGAGGATCTTATTCGCGGCGTTCTGATACAATCAGGCAATGACGCTACGATTGTTCTTGCCGAAGGTCTGGCAGGCAATGAAGATAATTTCGCGCTCGCCCTTAACAGAAAAGCCAAAGAATTGGGCATGACAAACAGCCATTTCATGAATGCAAGCGGCTGGCCTGACCCTGATCATTATTCCACAGCGCGCGATCTTGCCACAATGGCGACCGCGACCATCAGAAATTTCCCTGATTATTACGGCTATTATTCAGAAAAAGAATTCAAATATAGCGGCATAAGCCAACCAAACCGCAACCCTTTATTACAGGCCAATATCGGCGCGGATGGTATGAAAACAGGCCACACCGAAGATGGCGGCTATGGCCTCATCGGCTCGGGCTTAAGCAAAGACGGGCGCCGCGTTGTCATGGTTTTAAACGGCATGAGCAGCAAAGCCGAACGCAAGAATGAAGGCAGACGTTTATTGCAATGGGGCTTGAACGGTTTCAAAACGGTTTCCCTGTTTAAGGATGAAAAAATCCTTGGTGAAGCGCCTGTTTATCTTGGTATAAATACGCAAGTCCCTCTGCAAGCAAAAGAAGCTGTGCAGTTTGTCGTCCCTAAAATTTTCTCCCGCGATTTAAAAGTTGAAATCCAATATGACTCACCGCTAAAAGCCCCCATCGAAAAGGGACAAGAAGTCGGCGTTGTTAAGGTGCATATCCCCAAGGGCGAAATTATAGAAGTGCCGTTGATTGCGACGCGCAATGTTGGTGAGCTTGGCTTCTTCCCAAGGCTGATACAAAAGGCGCGCTTGCTCACAACAGGGCAGGGGAAGTTTAACTAATGGCTACTCACGAACAACGCGGCTTCTTTATCACGCTTGAGGGCGGTGAAGGATCAGGTAAAACATCGCAAATAAATCAGTTGGCGGCACACCTGACAGAGCAGGGACACAAGGTTGTAACAACCCGCGAGCCCGGCGGCACGCCCGAAGCGGAAAACATTCGTGACCTGCTGGTTCAACGTGATGGCGGTGACTGGAGCCCGGTGGCCGAAGTCCTTCTCATCTTCGCTGCGCGCATTATGCATATTCAAAATGTGATTCAACCTGCGCTGGATGACGGCAAGATTGTTATTTGTGATCGCTTTACCGATTCCACTTTGGCATATCAGGGCTATGGCCACGGCCTCGACATTCAGAAAATCAAAGACGTTCAAACCATCACAATCGAAGATTTTGCGCCTGATTTAACGTTCATTCTGGATATTGATATCAATATCGGCTTGGAACGATCAAAAAAACGTCTGGCAGCCGATAAAGGGTACGAACAAACCGAAGATCGTTTCGAACGTCTGGATAGCGCATTCCACGAACGCTTGCGTCAGGGCTTCCTTGATATTGCGGCGCAGGATACGGCGCGCTGTCATGTTGAAGATGCCTCACAGCCGATAGAGCTTGTGTCTGAGGCTATAAAACGTATAGCCTTAGAACGGATCAAAGATATTAAAGGGTAATGGCATATTATGAGTCTGTTTGGCGACGATGATATTCTGGTAGAGGACACAAGCGCGCAAAATGCTGCCTCTGCTATGCCCAAAATCCACGCGCCGAATGACCCGAAATCATCCCCTTTTTGCCTCGGGCATGATCATGCGGAAAAGCTCTTCATTGATCTGTACAAAAAAAACAACCTACCGCATGCCATGATTTTTTCAGGTCTGGAAGGCATTGGCAAAACCACAATGGCCTTTCGCCTTGCACGCTTTTTATTGAAACACGGTAAAGGCGGGGGCGCCGCCGCAGCCGGATTATTCGGCGAAGATTTGCCGCAGGAAATCACCTCCATGGATGTGGATGCCGACGATCCGGTCTTCCGCCGCATTGTTTCAGGCGGGCATGCAGATTTGCTCCATATTCATCGGCTCCATGATCCCAAAAAAGACAAACAAGATGCCAATTTAAAAGTTGAAACACTGCGCAGAATAGAACCCTTCCTCAGAAAGACATCCTCCGAAGGGGGCTGGCGCGTTGTGGTTGTTGAAGATGCCGACACCATGAACAGAAACGCCCAAAACGCCATTTTAAAAATTCTGGAAGAACCACCGGCCAATGTTCTGATCATCCTGATTACGCATCGTCCGGGTATGCTTATCCCGACCATCCATTCGCGCGCGCGCATGGTTCCGTTTTTACCACTGAATGTTGATATCATGGATGATCTGCTGCATAAGCAAGGCTATAGCGTCTCCACCGAGGACATGGAAACATTATGCGCTCTATCAGAGGGCAGTGTCGGCGCAGCATTGAAATATCTGGAAAATGACGGGCTGGATATGCTCAAAGATATTATGGCTCACATTGCCTTTGCCGCCAGCGCGCAGCCCCATAAAATCCATGCCTTCGCCGCAACCTTATCCGCCCCATCACAAGATAAACAATACCGCATGTTCTGCGATATCATACAGCGCGTATTACGCACATTGGTCTTTATAAAGGCACGCGGGCAGAGCGCGATACCGGCGCATCTGGACACTGAAATCATACGCAATATGATGGATGATTATTCACTGGAACGCCTTCTTGGAACATCCGATGCCTTGAAAACTCATTTTCAGCGCGTTGAATTTTCAAATCTTGATCGCCGTGATGCTGTACGTTCTGCTTTTCTTATGATAAGTCAATAACAAGCCACGCGTTTCAGGAGCAAAAGATTTGAGTTCAAAAACCCCTTTTTATATCACAACAGCAATTTCATACGTCAATGGCGTGCCACATTTGGGGCATGCCTATGAATCAATCCTGACGGATGTTCTTGCGCGTTTCAAACGTTTGGACGGGTATGATGTTAAATTTCTGACCGGAACAGATGAGCACGGCGAAAAAGTCGCGCAGACTGCAGAAACAAACGGCATGGCGCCGAAGGACTTCGCCGACCAAAATGCCCACATCTTTGAAGAAATGACCAAGAAGCTCGGCATTTCCAATGATGACTTTATCCGCACAACGCAAGAGCGTCACTATACCGCCTCGCAAGCCATGTGGGAAAAGCTGAAAGATAACGGCGACATTTATCTGGGACAGTATGAGGGCTGGTACTCCGTTCGGGAGGAAGCCTATTTCACGGAAGATGAACTCACAACCGCCGATGACGGAGAGAAATACACACCGCTGGGGACAGAGGTTAAGTGGGTGGAGGAAGAAAGCTATTTCTTCAAACTGTCATCCTATACTGACCGCTTGATTGATTACTATTCCGCCAATTTAGATGCCGTACAGCCCGCATCGCGCATGAATGAAATTATGAGTTTTCTAAAGCAAGAGGGCGGATTGAGCGATCTTTCAATCTCACGCCATAAAAGCCGCCTTCAATGGGGTATTCCTGTGCCTAATGATGACAACCATGTCATGTATGTTTGGCTGGATGCACTGACCAACTATATCACCGCAATCGGCTATCCTGACGAAGACACGGATGATTTCAAAAAATTCTGGCCTGCCAATTACCATGTGATCGGCAAGGATATCACGCGCTTTCACGCCATTTACTGGCCAGCCTTTTTAATGGCGGCGCATTTGCCGTTGCCCGATACTATTTTTGCGCATGGCTTTATCAATGTTGGCGGCGCGAAGATGTCAAAATCTGTCGGTAATGTTCTATCGCCCGATGATCTGGTCGACACATACGGTCTGGATCAAATTCGTTACTTCCTCATGCGTGAAGTCGCGCATGGTAATGACGGAAATTTCTCGCACGAGCAAGCCGTACAGCGGATCAACGCCGATCTTGCCAATGGTCTTGGAAATTTGGCGCAGCGCACGCTCTCAATGATTTATAAAAATTGCGAGGCAGCAATCCCCGCGCCCAACGCGTTAAACGAAGATGATGAAGCGTTGCTACGCAAGGCTTACGTTCTGGTTGAACATGCGCGCCAGCCCTTTGACGAGATGAAAATCAACCGCGCCCTTGAACATATATGGAGCGTCGTCAGCGATTGTGATGTCTATATTGACGCCCAAGCGCCATGGGCATTAAAACGCACAGACATTGAACGCATGAAAACCGTTTTATACGTTCTCGCAGAGGTCATAAGATGCCTCGCCATTATCGTGCAACCCGTTGTGCCGCACTGCGCGCCCAAAATTCTGGATCAAATGAAAATAACGGAATCAGAGCGTATGTTCGCCCATATTGCAAAAGAGTACGCCTTAAAAAGCGGTGTAGAAATCGACAAACCCGAAGGCGTGTTCCCCCGCATCGTTGAAGAAGAGGCCGCATAAATGACGCTTTATCTGCCGATGATCACTCTGACACAAACAATAACAGGCGGGCTTTATGTGGATTGATTCCCATTGCCATCTTAATCATTCCGGCATTCAGGAAAAAGGCGATCCTGATGCGATCATCGCGGCAGCCAAGCAGAGCGGTGTTGATGGCATGGTGACCATTTGTTGCCGCATGTCCGAAGAAATTGACACGCTGCTTGAGATTACAAACACCCATGACAATGTCTGGTGTAGTATCGGCACACACCCCCATGACGCAGGCTTAGACGCGGAGAAGGCCTTCTCTCAGGGGCGCATTGCAGAACTGGCGCGCGCCAATGATAATGTCATCGCCATTGGCGAAACAGGGCTGGATTATTTTTACGACAATTCCCCAAGACCCGATCAACAGGATTCATTTCGCAAACATATCCGCGCCTGTATTGAAACCGATCTGCCCATGGTCGTGCACACACGCGACGCCGAACAAGACACCGCCGCCATTATGAAGGAGGAGGGACAGGGCACGAACCTGTCCGGTGTCATGCATTGTTTCAGCTCGTCACAATGGCTGGCAGAGCAGGCACTTGATATGGGGTTTTATGTTTCCTTTTCCGGCATCGTCACATTCAAAAAGGCCGATGAACTGCGCGCAACGGCAAAGATTGTTCCCCTTGATAAAGTGCTCGTGGAAACCGACGCGCCGTTTTTAGCGCCCATGCCCCATCGCGGCAAAACCAATGAGCCGGCCTATGTCGCGCAGACGGGGGCGTTCCTCGCCGATCTTTATGGGCTGGAGGTTGAAGAGTTTGCCAAAATAACCACTGATAATTTCTTCCGATTGTTTAAAAAGGCGAAAACTATATGAGCCTAAAACTCACAATACTTGGTTGCGGTAATTCTTCGGGCGTTCCGTCCGTTGGAAATTATTGGGGAAATTGTGATCCGAAGGAGCCGAAAAACAGGCGCTTCAAATGCTCCCTCGCGGTACAATCAGAGGACACAACCATCGTCATTGATACAGGCGCGGATTTCCGAAGCCAAATCAATATGTTTAATATCCCCCAGCTTGACGGCGTATTTTACACGCACGAACATAGCGACCACTGCCACGGTATCGATGATTTAAGACCATTTTTCTTCAGAAACGGGCGCAATCCCATTCCTTGTTACGGGCGTGATAACACCCTTACCGATCTGGAAAAGCGTTTTACTTACTTGTTCGAAGGCGGCAATCACGATTATTTCTACCCCGTCATCCTGCAGGCAAACAAATTCACCCCCGATCAATACACCAAGCCGCAACAATATCGCGATATCGAATATATCCCCTTTGAAATGGATCACGGCACATGCACATCTGTGGGCTATCGCTTTGGCGATATTTCCTATTGTGTGGATATGAAACGCCTTGATCAAACGGCGCTGGACGTCATAAAGGGCTCTAAAATATGGATCGTTGACGGCGCGGCATATGACAATCCCAATAATGATGTTCACGCGAATTTAGAGTCTTTATACGCCTATAACGAATATATTCAGGCCGAGCAGGTCTATGTGTCGTGTTTGTCATCAATGATGGACTACCAAACGCTTTTAAATGATTTGCCAAAGGGCTTCCTGCCTGCTTATGATGGTCTGGTTCTTAAAAGCACAGGATAAGCCAAAAGTTAAAGTATGCTTGTAAAAAACGCCATCAAGCCATTGATTTTAACAGCAATATTCACATCAATATTATGTGCGTATTTCTGGACAACCTCACGATATCCCGAATTATCTGCAAAAGCCGTCATTGGGAATAACTCACCTTTGGCGAATTTAGGGTTCGCCCCCATCATTAATGTGGATGAAAGCTTCACTTTTTGGCAAAAAGTTATGGCTGAAACACTCAATTGGATTGATACCAATAAAAAGGGGATGAGCTTTGCCTTTTTCATGGGCGCTTGTTTCCTGACGTTTTTACCGCTTATTAGGCGCAAAACCTTTAAACGCGGCTTCAGCAACAGCTTGTTCGGCATGGCCTTGGGCGCGCCTTTGGGTGTTTGCGTGAATTGCGCCGCCCCCATTGCGCGTGCGCTCCACGCGGCAGGCAGCAGCCTCCAAACTTCCTTATCCGCTTTAATCGCCTCACCGACGCTTAATGTCGTGGTTCTGGTGATGGCATTTTCAATGTTTCCGCTCTATCTGGTGGCTATAAAACTCATACTCACATTATGTTTTATTCTCATTATCATTCCGCTGGCGTGCCATTTCCTGTTTAAGGAGGAGGGCGCGCGGCAAAACCAAAGCGACTATTGTGAAATTGAAACCGTTATCAATCAACGCTTAAACGACACACAAAACACATGGATAGGGGCGGCGTCATGGTTTGTGCGTACCTATATCAAGAATTTCTTCTATCTTTTGAAAATCGCCTTACCCTTTATGTTTTTGGCAGGTTTTCTGGGGGCATTATTCACGACGATTATGCCGTGGGAGGCCATCCAATCCCTTGATGACACAGATTTATCCCCCCTGACCATCTTTGGCATAATGGCCGGATTATCGTTTTTCGGCGCGCTTCTACCTTCACCGATGGCCTTTGATATCATCTTATCTTCTGCCTTATTACAAGCCGGTGTACCCATACAATATGTCGCTGTCTTTTTGTTTACCCTCGGATCGTTCAGCATTTATGCCTTTTTTATCATCTGGCGTTCAGTTTCCCTGCGCGTGGCTTCATTCCTGTTTGTCACAGCCGCCCTGTTGGGAATGGTTGCAGGATTGCTCTGCATCTATTTCGAAAACATCGCCGTATCGCAAGCCTACGAAACCGCACAAACCATTGATAATGCGGAAATAAAAGACCCCGCAAGCACAATCATTATTGCCAATGAAGACAACCAGTTTGATCCCATCATCCCGCGCACCGATAAGGCCTATCATTTTGAAGAAATCGTCCCAATTCTCGCGCAAAACAAAAGAACGGCGCAGCCGCTGCCGATGGATGCCATTGAAAGCAAGCCTGATAATGTGACGGTAGAGCGCATTGCCAACAGCGCCCAATCCCTGAACATTGACGCAAAGCCGTTTTCATATCTTCAAGGCGATGTAATAGGGGTGGAGCAACCACATAGCGTATCTTACGTCACAGGCATTTCGGATTACGTCGCCAGAGGCACAATGTCTGTGGCCGTTGCCGATGTGCATAATGATGGCTGGCCTGATCTTTTGCTTATGGGCGATCACGAAATAACGCCGAACCTAATCCTATACGCCAATATCGACGGCAAACGGTTTATGCGCCAAGAGATCCCTCTACCCAAAGATACGCAAGAGGCGATATCCGTCGCACTGATCGACCTCAATGGCGATGGCTGGAAAGATATCGTCTTTTCAACCCACGGCGGAAAAAATTATATCATTTACAATGAAAAGGGCGCCTTTACAGACCGTAATCTGACTATGTTGTCATCACATAGCGGCATGACGATGAGCATGTCCTTTGCCGATATTGATTTGGATGGTGATTTGGATATTTTCTTTGGTAATTGGAGCGTCGGGCCGTCTTTCATCGACGCACCAAAATCAAAAAACATCATTTTAAAACAAGAGGATAATGGAGAATTCAAAGAATTCTCACTCCCCGGATTGAGCGGGGAAACGCTGACCAGTCTGTTCACTGATTTCAATCAAGACGGCTATCCTGACTTATATATTGGCAATGATTATTTACGCGGCACACAGTCCGATTTGGTGTTATTTAACGATAAAAGCGGCAATTTTGTCATTCCCCCGCATGATGCCGTCAAAACACTTTTGGGTGGTCAAACTACGATGAGTATCGATAGCGGCGATATTGATAACGACCTAAAACCTGATTATTACATCGGGCAAATTGCCTATACGGGACAATATATGCACTCTATGTCGAAAATTGCGGATAAACAAATCCCGTATCAGGATTATTGCACACGCCCCGAAAACGCCGGAAATAAAGGGTGTAGCGCAGAAATGGCGCTCAAATTATCCTTGGCCAAAGGCGCAAATTACATCAGCGATGCCTGCCAAGGGCTAGAGCACGATATTGATAAGGCCAAATGCCTGCGTCACCTGATGGGCTATAAATATTTTTGCAGCACGCGGCGCATGTTTTCCAACGCGACCCATTTTAAGAACAAAGCCTCCACGCGCTATCAAAGCTTTTGTGACGGTATGGGCGCGGCCGCAGATCATGCGAAAAAATCCGCGGGCGATTACGACTTTAACGGTCATTTGAACGTGTCGAATGATTCGCTACATAACGTTTTATTACATAACACCGAAAACGGAGCAGGGGGCACGTCTTTATTCACTGACGAAGCCAACCAACGCGGCGTTGGATATGGTGCATGGACATGGAATGCACGCTTTGCCGATCTGGATAATGATGGCTGGCAAGACCTTTATGTCGCCAACGGCTTCTCGCTGCCTATGACGTTATCGACAAACTTATACTATAGAAACGATGGTCACGGCGCGTTTCAGGACGAAACCACACCATACGGCTTTGAAAACTACACACCGACAAGCGCATTCAGCTTTGCCGATTTGGATAATGACGGTGATTTAGATCTGGTGAACGTGCCAAACGATGCCCCTATTCATTTTTACATAAACAATACGGATCGTTTATCTGTCGAATTTTCGTTGCGTGATTTGCAATCATCCAATACGGACGCTCTGGGCGCGCATATTACCATTGCGTACAAACTTGAAGGATCAGAGCAAACGTTACACCAATACAGCACCATCAAAGGCAGTGGCGGTTTTCGTTCCTTTAATCAACCAATCGCACATTTTGGCCTGAATAACGCACCAGAGATCACGCAAATTAAGATTCAGTGGCCTGATGGACAGATACAGACATTACAGGGTCATTTTAAATCCGGTTATAAATATCTGATCACGCGCACGTAAAAACATGTATAGGCTCTATATAGCTGCGTAACCACAAGCATCGTCAGGCCGCGCAAATTAAAAAAATCACGTACAATGACACGCAGAGCGACGAGAGCGCATCTCTATAAACGTTAATAAGTCGGCTTTGATAATCGTTAACGTCATGTGCCTATATATATCCATATAAAAGCCCCCTGCTTTAGATATAATATATTATTTTCCATAATATACATTATCACACATTAGTGTGTATTAAATAGGCCCCTAATGTGAGCTAATGATACATAAATAAAAAACCTAAGGTTAATACAAAAGTTGTCACGGGTTCACTTTTAGAACTGCAGAACCGGTATTTTCTCCATACAAATTTGGCCCCTGACTATCGTAAAGACCTGCTTCCTGATTATCCCTAAAGATAACGGGGTGATCGTTAAGCCCTTCAAATTTCGAAGCAGGCAAATATATCGACCAAGGAAATGAAACGTTCATATCTACATCCAATTTATAATCAAGAGGTAAACCGACACTTAGTGGTGCTATCGTGTTTTGAAAATTTTGCCAATCTAGAGGGCCTGCAGGATTATTGATTGTTGGCTCAGTAAAATTATGTACTGCCCCCCCTGTCATGTTTAGGGCTCTATCCATTTCCTCTCGGCTTGGCCCAACGTATCCAGCACTATGATTAGTCTGCTCAAGCCCCTCAACAGGTTCCCCTCCAAACGTATTCCTGAGATATTCACGCAGAACTTCTGGCTTCTCTCTAAGGTCATTTTTTGCACTGATCAGTTCATAGCGCGGATTTGGTTCTCGAGAAATGATTGGATCATCATACAGAGGCTGAATATGAGCATCCAATTTCTGTTGAGCGTAAGATAATTGCGATATTAAAGGATGCAATTCATCGCGTTGATGTGGCGCCGTTTGCGTTGCCATATCAATTAAAATATCTTCTGGCATCAGAGATAATAATTTATTACCCGCATATTCATTACTCAATACTCTAGCAAATTCAGTGCGATGTGCATTTTCAGCAATATTAAGATCAAGTACAGCCTTGTCCTTTTCTGCTTGTGTCGGTGGCGTTGGTTCATTAATCGGCCCTAACCTACTCCCACCCCAGATGGTTCGCTGTGTATAATCAACCTGCACTTGCGCCGTGTTTAAGGCCTGAGCAGTACGCCACAAACTGTGTAATGCAGGGTCTACATCCGCTATTTTATCAGGCATAATATCTACAGCACTCTGCGCAAATTGTGCACCTAAAGATTTCTCATCAAACATGCTCATTCCTAGAGCTTCATGTACTTCAGGTTTAAGATTATGCCTGATCGAAAACTCTGCAAATTCTTCCTTCGCATAATTCTCAAGAAGTGGTGTTGTAAGAATAAATGCGGGGCCTTGAGAAACAACGTTTTCTGCTAATAGCTTATGTTCTATGTCTTTATTTAATTCAATATATTCATCATAGGCTTCTTGCGTCATTAGCCCCTGCTCTAAAAGGTTTTTAGCAAGGTCGCGTTGAGCTTCATGCGTGTGCGTAATCGCATATAAAACGCCAGCCCCCACTGCGACGCCACCAACCAAAGTCATTTTGGCGCCTTTGCTTAAACTCTTTGTTGCAGTTAAAGCCTCGCGTAGTGTTCTTACACCTTTGTAAGCATCGCGAATTTCTGTAAGCGCACTCACCTTCTTTGCAGCTTGCAAAGCTTCCGCCGATTGCGCTGCCTCTTGCGCAACTTTAGCGTCATATCTACCTATCATCCCAGCTAGCTTTTCATCGCTTAGCAGATTTTCCAACTGCTTTGCATCAGGCAAAATATCGTCAGCAGGTATATCCTTAGGCCCCCCCCAATCATAAATATTAAAAACTGCACGGCCTTCACTCTCACTAATAATAATATTACCGGCACTTAAATCTTTATGCGTTATCTTTAATTTATTCATTTCTTCAACACCAGCACGCAGACCATTCCAATCAGGAGACATGTTCTCCAAATCTTTCAGGGTGACTGTTGATGATCCTAGTCGAGGATCTATTATTGACTGTAAATCTGGTCCATTAGCTTTCTCCATAACGAGAGCATGGCCATTTTTGAGATGTTCACGTGAAATAGGCGTTGATATAGGTGAGTCTTTATTCAACGCGTCCGAAAGATCCTGAATAGCTTTATCCGACAATTCTGAAACATCAAAATCGTCTGAAATAACCCTGGGAATATTAACAGCACTGTTGGAGGCCTTACGTATTTCATAAGCGTGATCGCTAGCCTTTTGAGCCATATGGGCTTCTTGAGGTTCTACATTGAATTTTATAATTACTTCTTCACCAGTAACCGAATTTTTGAATGTATGAACAGGATGCCCTTCGCTTTTAACGTATTCATATTCTTCTGGCATTGTTCAAATCTCTTCTTATCTTTATTATTTAGTATGCTTCAAAATAATACTTAACAGGAGCTTTTTGCAACATATTGCTCACCGCGCCTCATTATACAAAATACTATAGTAACCCTTGAAACGGAAGCTCACATTAGTAACTTCAAGCGTAACATGCTTCAGACTATCGTCACTTTTGCGATGCCGCCCCCGAAACCTATAATCAATTAAAAATCATATTACATTTTTTCGTAGCGCTGTTTTTATAAAGATTTAAGTCTTCAAATTCAGCGCTGTCACGCGCAATAATTCTCCCGAAAATGAAAATATTCTGCGCATCCCAAGCCGTGGAGCAATTAGCCCCCACCTGAAACGTCTTTGCATCCGCAGCAATAAGGCGCACTGCCATGTTATTCGCATTGGGCATAGGCTTATAATAAACATAGTTTTTATCTTTGGCATATTCATGGCTCAGTTCTTGAAATGACCCGTTATCACATCCTTGGATTACCTTTTCATCCGTATTATAGGGCAGTATCGAAATACTGCCGCCCATCCATTCGCCGCAATTTCTATCACCATTACGTGCATACACCGCCCCAGCATAGAACAACATTACGAGCATTATTGGCACTGTCATGATTTTCAATTTATTCATAGATACGCTCCTTCACAGCGCCATATTTATGGACCCCTTACAAAGGGTATCATCACAAAACACTATATAGGAAATTGATACGCTATTTAATCTTCTTCAAATATTCTTCCGGCATTGTTTTGAGATGAAGATCACGCTGTGGGAACGGGATTTCAATACCATGCTCGGCAAGCTTCTGGCTTATGGCGTTGTTAAGCGCATGGGTCACAGGAAGGCGCTGCGCCGTGGAGGGTACAAACGCCCTCACCTCAAAATTAAGCGCGCTATCGCCAAAGCCTGTGAAGAATACGCTTGGAGGCGGTTCGGTCAGGACATTTTCGGTCTCCAACAGAATGTCACTCAAAATCTTATGAACAAGAACTGTATCCGACCCATAAGCCACACCAATAGGAAGCAAAAGACGCGTAATTGGGTTATTGAGGGTCCAGTTGGAAACGTTCTCGGTAATAATGGATTTATTCGGCAACATAATTTCCCGATTATCCCAATCTGTAATCGTCGTTGCACGAATTTGTATCCGCGTCACTGTTCCGCTTGCCGAACCGATTGTGACAGTATCACCAATGCGAATTGGCCTTTCAAACAGAATGATCAAACCGGAAATAAAGTTGGCAACAATTTCCTGTAAACCAAATCCCAAACCAACCCCCAGAGCAGCGACAATCCACTGTAACTTCGACCAATCAATACCGATTTGATGTGAGAAGAAAAGCACGCCAAACGCAAACACCATATAGCCCGTGATGGTTGTCATGGCAAAGCGTGTTCCCGCGTTGTTTGACAGACGTTGGAACAAGCTGGCGGCAAACCCACCGCGCATATTACGCGCGATATGAATAGTCACGGCAAAAACGCCAAGGCCGAATATAAGATTCCAAAGCGTTACAACAGATAAGACTTCACCGGTTTCAGGATTGACCGCGCGCTGCCACAATACAATTTCGTCAACAATGCCAAGCGCAGGCACAAGCGGGCTCCACAATGTCCAAAGACCATAAGCAAACAGAGTCATAGAAATGCCAAACAATACAGTTCGGGATTGATCAATCATTTCATCAAGATCGGGGCCGTGATCGATTTCAATATTCGGCACAGCATCCCCGCTTGCCTCGGCGGTTTGAATCTCGGCGCGTTTTGTCTCGGCCTCTTCACGTCTGGCCAATGCCTGTTTGAGTGCAAGGCGGCGGTGTGAAACAAGCATGTGACGCATCGCAAGCCCATAGAGAACAGCGCATAAAACAAAAAGCAAACCCGTCATAAAGTTTTTCGATTGAATTTCCACGGCGGTATCGAAATATCCAAAAATCGGCGTTATACCCGTCAAAATTGGTAAAGCAACAACAAGAGGAAACGTTATTTTTGTAATCCATCCATATTTTTTCTTTTTAGGGCTCTTTTTATTTTTTGAGACGGCTCTGGGATGAAAAACGCGATAGGCAAACACGCCCATACCCAGTGAGGCAATAACAAAAGCAACAAACCCAATACCATTTTCAACATTGATGTTGCCGCTGGACATAGCCAGTGTAAAGAAGAAGGTGGTTATGCTTTGAACAATGAAAAACCAGTTCAGATTCTTGCGAAGAATGTTGCGACCTTCGTTACTCCAGCCATAATGCGCGTCAAACAATCCCTTTTTGCGGCACATAACGCGCGGCACAAGAAGAAAGAACATCACAGAGGAAAGCGCGGTGAGCGCCGTTGACAGTAATTCAGGGAAGCTATTCGGCCCCTCAGAGGCTGCCCCCAGAAGGGTTGCGAAACCAAAGACAAGCAACGGCCACGGTAACGCCAACAAAATTGAAAGCAATAACGCGCGCGGGGTCAGGCTGAATGTATCTGTGCCGACTTTTCCGACTTTAGAGGCAAGATATTCAAGGCGTTTTTTAAAAAACGTCCGCGAACCAATAAGCAGCCCGAATGAGAGAATAAAAAACAGACCTATACCGACAGACGACAAAAACGAGCCGTAAATAACGTTGGCCACTTGCTTCCATTTCTCAGGATCAACCAACCACACCACACCGGGCACAATTTGTGTAGACCATTTCAGGCTCAACGGATCACTGTTCGGAAGCCAGACCAAACGCCGATCAATCAAAGAGGACAGCGACGTTGTTTTACCAAGAAGCTCTTGCCGCAATGTCAGAACTTCAATGAGCAAGTTACCGTAAGCTTCACTTGTTTCAATAAGGGAGCTTAATATGTTTTCACGAAAAGCATCTGTGGCTTCACTTGTGTTGGCCGCTTCTGCGCTTTTACGGATTTGCTCGCGCCATAAAATCTGATTGAGCTGATTGCTGATCTGCGCTTTTCGCACTCTGTCTATGCGCTGCATAATTGCGGATGCTTTTGGTAAGTCAGCACGAAGCCCGCGCAAAATTTGCCCAAGTTCATCACTGAGCGCACCCGTATCGAGGATTTGCACGACAGTGCGTTCATCCGCCTCTATTTTTTTAATCGATTGGATTAATCCTCGTTGGTTTTCCTGTGTCTGACTTTTGGCAGAAGAAAGCGTATCAAGGGCTTGCGCTAAAACCAGATCAACTTGCGCCATTTCTTGCATTTCAAGCGGCGCATCCTTAGCTTGAGCCAAGCGTAATTGCGCTTCGGTTACAAAATCATTGGCCTCCCCTCTCAACGTCTCACTCATCTTGCTCTGGATTGCTTCAAGATAAAGCTCGTTCAATGATATTTTAGCTTTAGCCAGCTCTATACGCGCCGTGGAAATAGATTGTCGGGTCGTTACGGTTTTGAGCTCTCGCTCCAATGCATCAATACGAACAGCGAGTTTGTCTTGCGTGCTTTTTTCAAGAGCGCGCCGCGCGACCTCCAGCTTGGATAATGTTTGATCGTCGAATATGGGGGCGTTGCTTTCGGCGTCATTCAACTGCTTGCGCACAGTACTCAGCTCTTTGGAAATCTCATCAGGGCGGCGTCTGAGCGCATCTAGTTTTGCTTCTGATGCACTAAGCTCTGCACGTAAGGCGGAATTTTTAGACTGCAAGATCGGCCCTTGGTTCCTTATCTCGGCTGCGGACATGCCGGAATAAAATTTACCTGAAACAAACTTATTTGAAGCGTCTTTTGTTTCTTTTAACTCTTGCTTGATGCCCTCAATTGTTTTTGTGGCGTTGCTTACTGCGGCTTCGAAGGCCGTAATGTCATCACCAATTTGCTTCGCCTGACTAAGATTGGCTTTAGCAGCGCTCAAAAGTTGTTCTATCTCGGTTCGCTCGGCTTCGGATAAAAGCGGATCACTCGGCAGAGACGCTATTTTCGCATCGATTTGAGGGATCGTCAGATTTTCTGTTTGCGCCCCGACATGGAGAGAAAACATGAAAATTGTGAGGAGGAAAACAGTAGAATGAAATAAAATGCGCATGTAATAATTGTTCTCTTTGTTCACTATATTTACTAGCAGTATCGCAGGATTATACAAGCCTCAATCCGAAACGGTAGCCTTCTGGATTTCATATTGAACGATTGGCGCCTTTGAAGAAAAGAGCGCAACGTGCAGGATAGTGCCGCCCCCGCCCATACTTTGTAAAACTGATTTTTTTTACATAACTTTGCGTCACCAGCTATAATCAACTTTAAACAATTTAGGTGAAATATCATGAGTGATAAAAGTATTCTCGTAAGCGCTATTCTCGGTGTAGGGATGTCAATTGCAACAGCATTTGCCGGTGCGGACGCTGCCGACAAATACATTGAGCAAAGAAATGCCGCCGATGATAATATTGAATGTGTTCAAGATGCCATCCCCCATGAGGATGCTGCCATGCAAAAAGGCTGCGAAAGCGACCTAACACTCTAAACTAATTTAGAAACTAAGCCCGACTACAACCCATTAAATCTATAGATGCCTCTCAGGCGGCCGGATGTTTGGCTTTCACCGCCTTCGGCTGCTCTAAACTCTATATCGGTTGAAACATTGACAGAATCACTGACGCTAAAAAGCGCGCTTCCGGTGCTTATGCCCTTAAGCGACTCCGGGAATCTCGGCATTCATATGGATGACTTCAGCTTCTTCATCCGTTACCAAATCACAAAATAAGACATGGTCGGCGAAGTTGCCCACTTCTTGTCTTTGGAAGTCAGCCATCAACAATACAACGAGGCTCGTATCCCGATCATCATTATCTGCATGAGTTTGATCCGCGTATTCGGGATGGCTCCAGTCCTGACGAAGGCCCAAATGATTAAAAACCTCCGAGCGCGTATTTTTATCCATTTCATAATACACCATCTGGAACGTTTCCACGCCGCCTTTAAGCTCTTGCGGCGAACATTCCATCACAATAGATTTAGCGGTTCTTAACTCATCCATAGCGTGCGCCACGGATTCACTCGTGATGCTTGATATGTCCGCATCGAAGGATACGCCTTCAAAAACGGCGAGTTGTGCTTCTGTAAAGGAAAGCCCTGCTTTTTGACAGGTGACATAGCGCCCCTCTTCCGGCGTGCTGAAATGCCCGAACTCCAGCTTATCTCTCGGCACAGGATCGCACATCATATCTGCGGATTTCTTGTAACGATTTGTTTCCAAATTCACCAGATTTTGACCGGATTGCGCTTGCTCAATCTCTTCTTCGATTTTATGGCCATTAAGGTATTTATCATAATCTCTGTGATTGCCGATAAATAACGGAATAAAAGTATCATCGTCGCCCTTCGCCATTACAACGCGGGGACCGCCGGGGGCGTTATTACCTAAAACACGAAAAGAATAAGCATCTTTGGTCATCAAACGATTGAGGCGCGGATGATCATCTCCCAACCCGTTTTCAAAAAAACGCTCGATGCTTTCAATTGCTTTATCATTGATCGCGCTGTAAGGCCGCCCAAAAGACGTTAAAAGGTCACCGAACTTCTGTTGTACTTTTATTTCCACGTTTTTTTAAATGGACCTTTTACTCACATCAACTCAAAATCATTGTCTGAATGATTATGATGGGGTCCATCCCCCTCTTTTTGCTGATTACGACCAGCATTATTATTTAATTTATTACTATGTTCCCGCCGAGCATCTGCCATGAACCAACCATGTTCATCTTTCATGTCCGCTAACAAATAAAACGTCAACCTACTCGCTTTTAGTTGGTCTTCCTCGCCCCCAATACTCAAATCGTCTAATGCGTCACGCATTTTTAATAAGGATGGGTGCAATTGATCGTCATAATTCACAACATCAGAATCGTGCACATTATCATTCATAAACTCAACAAGCTCATCGCCATTATTAAATGATTTCAGATAGCCGACCATCTCAGTATAACCGATATCATTGCCTAAATAATTCCGAATGCTAAGCGCATATTCCTGTTGGAGACTGTCATCCATCCCCCCCAACATCATAAACGTTTTGTCGCGTAATTCCAAATAACCGTATTCCATTGTACCATTCTGCATTGTTATATTCGGCCAGCCGAATGTTCCATTGGTTCATTTATACTTAAATAAAAAACCAAAAGACTTATTCATTTTAACCATAATTCTGTTGTTTAACGCAATAATTTTGAGAATAAAGGTATAAGTGTCATCCTCAAATTATGTTTGGGCGCGGGCCCTGATGAATCAACACGCAACATTTGGTTTGCATCAACCAACTGAAATCCATTAATCACCTGATCGCTTTCCTTACCGCGGATATCCTTTTGCGGGATAGCGACAATAATGCCTTGCTCTTTTTCAAGATCAAAATGGCTTGCCCAGTTTTCCGCATCATCTATGGTCGCCTGACCGCCCTCTTGCCCATAAACCAGCACCATGATTTCGATAACCTTGTCGTTGGGCAGGCTCACTTCATCTTCCATACCGCCATTAAAGACGTCGATTTTATTGCCCGCATCGCGTAACACAGCGTCAAACGGCTCTGCCATGTCATCGACATCCTTCGTCACACCATACGCACCAGACAAGCCCGAGCCAGCCTGCGCTTGTGATTTGGGAGACGACATATCAAGAAAACTGAGCACGATAACCTTGCCCTTATAATCCGATAATTTAAACGTCTTGCCGTCATGATCAATCAAACTGATTTCAGGATAGGGTTTATTCATATGGGCAGGCCACGGATCAGGAATATTTTCATTCAAAGGTTTACCAGCCGCCAGCTTCGCAAGGTCTTCCTTTTGCTGCTCCAAAATCTGTGCAATTTCTTCAGGTGACTTTTTGGTCGCCTCAATACGGATGACAGAAATAAACATCAATATAAAAAGCAAAGAGAATAATACTTTCAATGAGATGTTAATGATTTTATTAACTTTTTCCCGTTCCATAGAAAACCTTTCTGAAATACCGGACAAGCGAAGAATTTTGTTTTTCAACTGTTCAAGATAAGCACAAAACGTGTATATTCTCAACTATGATTGAAAAATTTGTACATGCTGGAATTATTAATCCGCAGGATGTTAATATGCTGCAAAAGGCTTGCGCGGACAAGGGCACGCGCGTCGTTTTCATCGATGCAACTTTTGTGCTCCCGACTTCAACGGAAAACATAGTCGAAAATTTTAATAAAAAACGCATTCAGGATGCTGTTTTCTTTGATATCAAGGCCATTGCCGACAAAACATCCCCCTTGCCGCATATGCTGCCCGATACCGAGCAATTCAGCGCAGCGATGAGCGCCCTTGGCATCCGAAACGACGATCTTCTGATTACCTACGGCCAACACAGCATGGTTGTCGGCCCTGCACGCGCATGGTGGATGTTTAAGGGGTTCGGACATCACAATGTTGTGGTTTTAAATGGCAGCCTCCCCGCATGGGAAAGCGCTAACCTGCCGCTCGATCACAATCCCCCGACCACACTTGCGCCAAGCACCTACACGGCGACGACGTTCAACCCGCAGATGGTAATCGGCATGCATGGCGTGCTTGAGGCTTCCAATGACGCCCTATGCCCGATTATTGATGCGCGCCCCGCACAACGTTTCCACGGTGAAAGCCCTGAACCCAGAGCAGGCATGCGTGCAGGCCACATGCCGAATGCATCGAGCGTCCCCAGTTCCGCCCTAACCGATGAGCATGGACTGCTGAAATCACGCGAACAGCTCACCGCCCTTTTTGAACAAGACGCGATCATCACGCAGAGCAAAGACAGCCGCATCATCACAACATGCGGCAGCGGCATCACGGCCTGCGCCCTTGCGCTGGCTTTGTATCATTTGGATCACCATAACGTCGCGGTTTATGACGGCTCGTGGAGCGAATGGGGGCTTGAAAGATCCGCCACGCCGATCTCAACAACATAAAACGGATA
>TARA_R110001592_G_scaffold350484_1_pt1 | contig 49043 bp, 46 predicted proteins | sample TARA_R110001592 | Tara Oceans TARA_R110001592 (sample SAMEA4398387) | marine metagenome | biome: Polar Biome; feature: [SRF] surface water layer (ENVO:00010504); material: water (ENVO:00002006), including particulate matter (ENVO:01000060) such as... | depth 5 m | reverse complement strand
GTAATCTTAGAATATTAACATTTATCAAATCTAAAGGTTGGGGCTTGGGAGTTCGGGATGATCCAACTCCATTTATTTATGGGGATTTCTGTATTTGATAAAAGGGTTAGATGGAATGATGCAATAGGATTTTTCGATTATTCTCGAAATATTGCACTCGCAAGAAAACCAGGCAATTTTCAATTTCAGCATTCAATTGATTACTATTTCTGGTTTTAGCAACTAAAAGCAAGGCCAGAGAAATTATCCACCCAATTTGGACAAGATAAAAGATGTAACAAGCTACGAATATCATGAAAAGGACCTCCAATCTGTGGGAATTGAACAAGCTTCAGACTTCTCACAATATCATTGATTACATTTCTCTTGGGCATAATACTTCAAAAAACGAGGCTGAAATTGTGCGGCTTCACTTTAGGCTCCAAGGAGCTTATGATTTCAAATTTACCCAACTGAACGCTTCCTATCAACTTTCAGGCCTATACAAAAGCCGATAAAATTTTAAGAGATAAAAATGATCAGAGAGGACGAGAAATACCATCACTTTCGAATAGAAGTGCCGCCGGACTTCAAAGAAGTTTTTTCTCATTTTTATTTTGCCGAAAATACAAGTGCCGAACCTGTCACCAAAACCCTCCTCCCTTCTTTCCAAACCATTTTGGTTTTTAATTTTGGTACAAATACAATACTTTATTCACAAGTACAAACATCTATCGAAATAGCCAAACACCTTGTTTTAGGCCCTATAAAACGAGCTTTTGATTATACTTTACCTGCTAAAGCTGAAATTTTGGTTGCCAATTTCAAGGAAGATGCCTTCTACCGTTTTTTCGGAAGTGTTGCACTATCCGAAAACCACTCCCTTAATCCTGATGATCTGACAGATGGAAATTGCTTTAGCCTACTGTGGTCTGAACTTGACAAAATAAGGAATGTAAACCATCGGATAGGATACATTCTTGATTTTTGTAAGCCCTACCTGAAAGAAAGGAATGTGATTGTCCAACAATTGGCAAAAATCAAGAATGGAGCACTTCATACCATAAAAACCATTGCAAGCCAACAAAAACAAAGCGAAAGAAACATCCAACTCCAATATAAAAAACAGTTTGGGTATTCGGCTAAAGAAATGAATCGCTTTCAACGCTTTTTGAAAGCGATGGAACAACTGCAAAATATCGCTGCCAAATCGTCCAAAATCGATTGGTTTGAAATCATTGAAGAATGTGGCTTTTACGACCAAAGCCAACTTATCCATGATTTCAAACATTATATCCATCTTAGCCCCACGCAATACCTGAAGTTCCAACAAGACATTTGCACGGTAAAACCCTAGTTTCGTTTTCTTACAATTTTCTCAAACCTCCTAGCCCTACTTTTGGTTCAATAACCAAAAAAAGGACAATGAAACATTTAATAATATATGCCCACCCCAATCCTCAAAGTTTGAATGGCTATTTCAAAAACCATTTGCAAGCGTATCTGCTGAAGAATGAAAATGAAATTGTGACACGGGATTTGTACCAGATAAATTTCAATCCAGTTCTTTCCTATGAGGACATGGCTGAGCAACGGAATGGACAGGTATCCGAAGATGTGAAATTTGAACAAGAACAGATCAATTGGGCAGAATGCATTACGTTTATCCACCCAATTTGGTGGACAGGTTTACCAGCTATGCTTAAGGGATATATCGACAGGGTCTTCAGCTATGGTTTTGCCTATCGATATGATCAAGGCATACAAAAAGGGCTTCTAGTGGATAAGCAGGTAATAATTATCAATACTCAGGGTAAATCAAAAGACGAATACAAGGCCATTGGAATGGATAAAGCTATATCATTAACTTCCGATAATGGAATATATCGCTATTGCGGGCTTACTGTCAAAGCACATTTGTATTTTGAAAACGCCGATAGAATGACCAAAAAAATTGCAGAAGAAGGGCAACGGAAAATCAATGCATTGTATTCCACCAAATAGATCAAGCTCTAAAGCATTGGAATTATCTAAAAAAAATCTAAACACTTAACTCCCACATGATCCTCTTATTTTCTACTTGTCTTACTTCATGACCTCTTCCGATCCCAAAATGGCTTATGTAGCGTTGGAACGGTCAACTTTTTACGCTATATTCACCTTTCCAAACCTTCTTATTATTAGGCATTTAAAACACTTAGGAAATTAAATAATGAACGTAAATTTAAGCTATAAATTAACACTATTGGTCACCCTATTTTTGACTTTTACTTTTATTATTGGGTTCAATTTTAAGGAAAATTCAAACACGCTACCTAAACAACTCATAGAGGCTGAAGGAGAAGTTGAATTGCATGAACAGAAGCTAAGCAACTTTACCCTTGGTGATGGTGAAGAATACAAATTGGTAAATTCTTCTATTAAGCAATTTTACACCATCGCTTTTAGTGGGAATATTGTAAAATTTGACACCCTTACCATTGGTAAAGGTAGTGGCAGGTACCTGACGAGTAACCTGATCATCACTCCCGACAGTATCATAGCCAACAGGGTCACTAATGTTACCGCTAGAACCGCATTCAAGCACCAGCTAAAATTAAAAAATGACATAAGCATTGAAATTGAAAGAGGCCTGAGTTCTAGCACCGTCACAATAATCAACGAAAAGGACACTTTAACCTTCTCCTCTGATTTTATAGGAATGAACCAACCCTTTATTCATTCATCAGGCACGGTGATAAACGTGAACAGTTTTGAATTTATTTGCGAGGATTACATGTCTGATGTATTTGTTTTTGGAGACAGCTATGTGAACAGTGCCAGTTCTTCCAGGTGGCCCTATTATATCCATGATGCGGGCTATCAATTTTTATGTGATGGATTGCCAGGGGGTAAATCCAAAGATTCCTACGATTTTATCAATGCTGCTTTTTCTGTTAACAAACCAAAATATGCTGTTTGGTGCCTAGGAATGAACGACACTAGCGATACCGATAGGATCGCCAATGAGGAATGGAAAAGCTATGTAAAAAAGGTAATGGATCTCTGTGAAAAGCACAATGTAACCTTAATCCTTTCGACAGTGCCTACAGTAGAAATTAAAAACAATAGAGGCAAGAATGATTTTGTAAGGGCATCAGGATATCGATACATCGATTTTGATGAAGCTGTATCCGATGGTGAAGGAAACTGGAAAGCAGGCATGCTGGCAAAGGATGGTGTGCACCCAGCAGAAATTGGCGCAAAAGCCATGGCAGATAGGTTTATATCAGACTTTCCAGAAATCAAGGATTACATAAGGTAATGTACTCCTCCGGTATCAAATATTATTGGAAATAAAAAACAGGAAACAATGGGAAATAAATACCTTTTTCATTTATTCTTATTAGTCTTCACTTCAATTACGATTGCCCATGGTCAAAGGATAGCTGAGGAGAAATATGTCAGCATAGGTGGGATTGAACAATGGGTTACGATAAAAGGAGAGGATGCCAGTAAGCCAATAGTTCTTTTTATTCACGGAGGTCCTGGAAGCACGCAAAGTCAATTTGAACAAAATATGTATGCCAATTGGACTAAGGATTTTATTCTGGTCCATTGGGACCAAAGAGGCGCAGGGAGAACTTACGGCCGAAACGCACCGAAAGAACTTGATGAAGCATTTTTAATCAATCATCCCTTGTCAGTGGAAACAATGACCAATGATGGAATAGCACTCACTCAATACCTTCTAAATCACCTAAACAAGAAGAAAGTAATCCTTATTGGCTCTTCGTGGGGATCGGTTTTGGCTACAAAAATGGCTTTGAATAAACCAGCCCTATTCCACGCTTATGTAGGGCATGCCCAAATCGTTAATTTTTCAAAAAATATTCAGGATGCTTACGAAACTGTTTTTGAATTGGCCAGAGATCATAAGGACAAAGAGACTAAAGAAATGCTGGATTTATTTGGAAGACCACCTTATGAGGAGGCCAAAAATTATGGCAAACTCCTGAGAATTATAAAAAAATACGAGGCAGAAAGGGAAACCCCAGCCCCTGCTTCTTGGTTTCAATTGGCATCAGGATATGACAATGAAAAAGACAGCGAAGACCGTTTTAATGGAGATGATTATTCCTTTGTCAACCTCGTTGGGCAAGAAAGTTTAGGCATAATTTCTATGGTTTCTGGCATTGATTTTGGCGAAGATGCTTTGCACTTTAAATTACCCATCCTTTTGATTCAAGGAGAGGGAGATATATTGACATCCATGAAGTTAAACAAGGCCTATTTTGATAAAATATCTGCGCCAAATAAAGCCTACTTTCTTTTACCAAATGCTGCCCATGGTTTTAACCAATCTGTAATAGACAAGCAGTACGAGGTTATAACAAAGTACTTATCCATTGAATAATGGAAAGGCAATGAAAAGTTCAAGTTCGAAAACACTCTGAACTAACTAAATACCACCTTGAGGTATTTATTGAAATTAACCAGATACTAATCAAAAGAAAAAATGGGGAAATATCTAGAGCCTACAACAGAAACTGGAATCCGCTTTTACAAAAATTTTAATGACAAAGGAAAAGTGGTAATGATGAACCTGCTGAAGTTTAAAGCAGTGGCTGACTACACCAATCTGGAAGTTTTGAAAACTAGCGATCCGATTTCAGGAGCGCAAGCCTATCAACGCTATATGGACAAGACCCTTCCCCATTTGGAAAAGGCTGGAAGTCGCATTCTCTTTTATGGAGAATGCAATAATTTTATAATTGGACCGGAAGCTGAGAAGTGGGGCGCCATTTTATTGGTTGAACACCAATCAGCTAGCGCTTTCATATCCTTTTCTCAAAAGAAAGAATTTTTGAAATATGCAGGACACAGGACTGCTGCATTGGAAGATTCGAGATTACTTCCTATTTCCGAAAAAGAGAAATACACCTAAACTAATCCACTTTCTATCCCTATTAAGCTTTTACAAAAGTTATATAGTACTTACTTGAGCTTGACGAATACACTGCCCACTTGGGCAAAACTCATTATTCTTGTTGAAATCCCTCTGTCCTCTTCCCTACCTTAGATTTGAACTACTCTCTATTCATGCCCTTTCCAGGCTGGACAATTGATTGCCAATGCAAAAACCTAAGAATCAATTTAAAACCCTAATTCATACAAATCACCCTTGATACAAGTTCCCAGATCTTGAGCGGAGCTGAAGGGGTAGGTATTGCGTATTCGTTACCCTTTGGCTTCGGCTCCGCTCAGCCGCTGGGCTTGCAATTTGATTTAAACCTCTCATAAAAAATCCCCTGTATTTAATGAATTAGGAAAATATTTAAAATAAAATGAACGTTCATTCATTATTTTCCGTTGAGTAAGTATTCCAACAAGGTAAAAATGAACGGTAGTATTAAAATTAGGAATAAAAGAGAGGCATTGGTAAAAGCGACAATTCAACTTGTCAACAACAATGGTTTTCATGCTACGCCAATGTCGAAGATTGCAAAGATGGCTGGAGTATCCCCTGGGACAATTTACCTATACTTTGAAAACAAACAGGACTTAGTAAATCAGGTATACATTGAGGTCAAGGCTTCCTTCACGCAATTTGCTTTTAAAGATTATAAGGAGGACGCTTCAATAGCAATTGGCTTTGAAAAAATATGGAAGAACATAGCCAAGTTCAAGCTGAATGAAATAGAAGAGTCCCTGTTTTTATCTCAATGTGACAATACCCCGATGATCGATGAGCCCAGCAGAAAGGAAGGATTGAAGCATTTAAGCCCCCTGCTGAAGCTTTGGGGACGGGGACAAGCAGAAGGAGTCATAAAACAAGTTTCTCCTTATTTGCTTTATGCATTTAGCATCTACCCGATTTCCTTTCTATTACAACAACGGGATCGGTTAGAAATCAAGCCGAAAAACATTAACGAAGCCTATGAAATGGCTTGGAACAGTATTAAAATTTAAATAAAAAAACATGACTACTACAAAAACGATTAATTTAAAAAGCAGACCACATGGAGCTCCTGCCTTATCAGATTTTGAATTTACTACTTCTGAAAACCCAGACTTGCAAGATGGAGAAGTTTTGTTAGCTACAAAATATGTTTCTGTAGACCCTTATTTAAGGGGAAGGATGAGTGATGCCCCATCATACATCCCTCCTTTCAAACTTAATGAACCAATTTCTTCAGGGATAATTGCTGAAGTTTTGGAATCAAAAAGTACAAAATTCACCAAAGGAGACAATGTAATTGGTTCCTTACAATGGAAGGAAACACAGGTAGCCAAAGAAGATGCACTTAGACAGGTTGACCCTGAAAAGGCACCCCTTTCTGCCTACTTGGGAATCATTGGCATGACTGGACTTACTGCTTTTCTTGGATTGAGAGAGATAGGTAAACCCAAAAAAGGTGAAACTCTTCTCGTATCTGGAGCAGCCGGAGCAGTAGGATCTGTAGTAGGCCAAATTGGTAAAATACTAGGGCTACGTGTAGTGGGAATAGCTGGTACTGATGAAAAAGTGAAAATGCTTACTTCTGAATTCGGATTTGATGAAGGTATCAATTATAACACCACTGAAAACATGGTGGAGGCAATAAAAAGTGCTTGTCCTGATGGTGTTGATGTTTATTTTGACAATGTCGGTGGTGAGATATCAGATGCAGTTCTGCTCAATATCAATAAGTTCTCGAGAACTATAATCTGTGGCGCGATATCTGTTTATAATAAAACTGAGAAGCCTAAAAGCTTAAGCGTGCAACCTTTCCTAGTAAAGAAAAGTGCTTTAATGCAGGGATTCGTCGTTTCTGATTATGCAGACAAACATGTTGAAGGTGGCCAGCAGTTGGCAGAATGGTTGCAACAAGGAAAATTGCACGCAACTGAAACAATCCAAGAAGGATTTGACAACATACCACAGGCCTTTTTAGACCTTTTCGAAGGAAAAAACAAAGGAAAAATGATAGTGAAAATTTAGGCTATAAAGCAATAATCAAAACGTAACCACTTGTTTCCGATGATTTTATAGTATCGTATTGCTATAAAAATCATCGGTTTCAAGAATGATAAGTATACAATTCCCTTGACACAAGCTTCAGTAGCTTTTTTAGAAAGCCTGAAGTACAGTAGGGGAGCAATTAAAAACGAAAAAAATGAAAGTATTATTTGTATTGACTTCCCATGACAAATTGGGAAAAACTGGAGAAAAAACTGGTTTTTGGATTGAAGAATTCGCAGCTCCTTTTTATTTACTTAAAGACAATGGCATTTCAATTACCTTGGCTTCCCCTAAAGGCGGACAACCTCCTATAGACCCCAAGAGCGAGGAACCTGACTTCCAAACTGAATCGACAAAAAGGTTCAATGAAGATAAAGAAACAAAAGCTATCCTGTCCTCCACTGTGAAATTAGACAAGGTAAATCAAGGAGATTATGATGCGGTGTTCTTTCCAGGTGGTCACGGGCCCTTATGGGACTTAGCAGAAGACAAAAACGCAATCACCCTGATAGAAGATTTTATAAAAAACAACAAACCTGTAGCTGCTGTATGCCATGCGCCAGCCATTTTTAAACACACAAAAAATGCAGACGGCACACCTTTAGTTAGCGGTAAAAAAGTAACTGGTTTCACCAATGGCGAAGAAGAAGGTGTTCAATTAACGGACATTGTGCCTTTCTTGGTAGAAGACATGTTAAAAGCAAATGGTGGAGTCTATTCCAAAGGCGATGACTGGGCCTCCTATGCAGTGGAAGATGGCTTATTGATCACTGGTCAAAATCCGGCTTCTTCGGAATTGGCCGCTGAACTTTTATTAAAAAGACTAAGTTAATAAAGCTTAGGAATAGAAAGGAAAGCCTTAGGATTATACCTATGGCCTTCCTTTTTCATTGTTTCTTTTCATTCTCAAGCGATGGCGAAATATTAATTAAATTGCCTTAATCAAACCCTAAATATTATTTAAATGTTTAGACACCAAGGCAAAAGCAGAACCTTCAAGCACAATTTGCAAATTGCTACTTTTTTGTCTTTTGTAGCTGGCATTGTTAATGTTACCGGATTTTTATCCATAAAGCAGTTGACCACAAATGTGACTGGTCACTTTGCCTTGTTTATAAATGACCTATCCAATTTTGAATTTTGGAAGGGTACCATCTATTTCCTTTATATTTTTGCCTTCCTCTTCGGTTCCTTTTTATCAAGCTTTTTAATTGAAAATTATAGGGGAAACAAAAAATTGAATGTCTTTGTATTGCCCACAATAATCGAATGCATTATTTTATTATCCATTGCCTTGATGAGTAATTTTGTGGTTATAACTCACCCAGATGTAATTGCCTGCTTGCTTCTTTTTGCAATGGGTATACAAAACTCATTTGTTACCAAAATTTCAAATGCCGTTGTAAGAACCACCCATTTGACCGGGCTTTTTACGGATCTAGGCATAGAATTGTCCCAATTGTTATTTCCAAAACAACACCCCAACAGAGAAAAGATTAAAGCCACGATTAAACTCCGTATTTTCATTATACTTTTCTTTTTTGCTGGTGGACTTATAGGAGGATTTCTTTACTCAAGAATTGGTCTTGAATTAAACACTTTAATTTTTGGTGCAATAATTTTATTAAGTGGTCTATTTTACGATGATTTTAGGTACCGCGTTATTAAAACAAAGAGAAAATATAACCAGAAAAAAATCAATAATTTAGTTACCTAATTTTGCACCTCCCACCTTCAATCTACAGCCATGAAACTAGAAAATAAAGTAATCATAATAACAGGATCATCCAGAGGAATTGGAAAAGAAATCGCGCTACTTTTAGCTGAAAATGGCGCAAAAGTTATCGTAAATTCTTCCAATAGCATGCCTGAAGCACAAAAAGTAGTTGACACGATAGTTAAAAACGGTGGTCAGGCTTTAGCCATTAAAGCAGATGTAAGCAAAAAAGAAGAAGTCACTCAGTTATTTAACGAAACGATAAAAGCTTTCGGAAAGGTGGATGTGCTGGTAAACAATGCAGGTGTTATGATCACAAAAAAACTAAAAGACTTTACACAGGAGGACTTTAGTTGGCAATTTGATATCAATGTTAGGGGCGTTTTCAATACCTTGCAAGAGGCTGACAGCAAACTCGCAGACAATGGAAAAATAATCAACTTCTCTTCCAGTACTGTGAAATTGATGTTCCCCACTTATGCGCTGTATTCGGCCTCTAAAGCTGCCGTGGAACAGATGACTAGGGTTTTCTCCAAAGAGATAGGTCGAGGAATATCCGTAAATGCAATAGCTCCTGGGCCAACAGAAACTGAGTTGTTTTTAAAAGGCAAAACTCCTGAAATTATAGAAAAGCTAAGCGCCATGAATGCCTTTAACAGATTGGCAACACCAATGGACATTGCCAAAGTCGTGTTGTTTATGGCAAGCGATGACTCAAAATGGGTGTCCGGACAAGTATTAGGCGCAAATGGTGCAATGATATAACCCTAACAATTAATAGATACAAAATGAAACTAAATTTAATTGCGCTGACAATAATAAACGCTTTTCTCATTTCTTGCAATGGGAAAGAACAATCCACTGAAATTGAAACCTCTTTTCAAAACAAGGGCCATGAGCTGGTTTATGAAATGGTGCAAAGAGTGGGTGATTACAATACCCTTGCGAACCACAAAGATGTTGTATATTCTTATAAATACCAGACCCCTGATGGAAAAGCGGATATCTCCACAGAAAAGTATGTCTTCGATGGAGAACTCTCCTATGGGGCATATCAGCCTCACGAGCGAACTTTAGCCAATCTTGAAGGGCCGATTGAGCAGGGTTATGATGGCAAAGAGTATTGGCTAAAGCACAAAGGAAAAATCATCACAGACACGACCTCATTGAAAAGAGTCGCTTTCAACAGGCCTACCAATTTCTATTGGTTTACCATGTTTCAGAAATTATTGGATCCTGGTCTTAATTATGAATACATCGGAGAAAAAACGGTAAATGACAATGCCTATGACATTGTCAAAATCACTTTTGAATCAGCAGAAGACAGGGCCACTGATATTTATCAAATATACATCAACAAAGACACAAAGTTGGTAGACCAGTTTCTTTTTACGGTAGTAGATGCAGGAGTAATAGATACGCCAATGTTAATGGAGCTCGAATACGAGCAAATAGAAGATTTACTCATACCGACCAAGCGACGCTACAAAAAATCCACTTGGGAAGCAGAAGTATCCGATGAACCTTGGATAACGGTAGACTGGTCCAATATAAAATTCAACAATGATCTAAGCAGGGAGCTTTTTAAGAAATAGTATTTAGAACCTAAGTTTTTAAGGGCCTATTAAGTATGACAATTACTAAATAGGCTTTTTTTTCGATTCGTCCATGAAAGCAGAAGGCAAGACTATTTTTAGTTGGGAATGTTTCCAGATCAATTTTCCGTAACCCGCATCACTCCCTTCATCATTCTCCAATGCCCTGGAAAGGAACAAATAAATGGATAATCACCTGGCTTGTCAGGGGCAGTAAAGTCCAGTTGAAACACCTGATTGGAGTTAATTAAAGGGGTAAAAAACAATACTTCCTTCAAATCCGGCACAAAGTTCTTTTCATACCCATCTTCCAAACTGGCCATATTGTCTGCAGCTGTTCCCACTTTTTCAGACGTTCCCGGTTCAAGGATCAAAACGTTGTGTGGCATTTGATCTTTGTTATCAAAAAGGATGGAAACCGTTTTTCCTGCTGTCACTTCAAAGCTCTCTTTATCAAAAAGCATTTTCCCTGGAAGTGTCCTTAGGTTAATTACAATTTCACCTTTTTTATTATCAGCAGTCTTTTGTAAAACCCGTGATTCCTCTCCTGGATACAAGAGGTCCAAATGACTTTGTTTAAAGTTCGTTACTGCGGTCACTCCTTCCAAATCTTGAAAGTCCTGCTCTGAAAGTGCTGCCACTCCATATTGTGGGTACTTGGGGTCGTCCGTAATAAAACCAGGCACTTTCAATTCTGCTTTAGAAGCCAAAGGCCTGAGTAATCTTGCCGCTTTTTCAGGTTCATCCGCTAAAAAAGTTATGTCTCTCCTGAACATTTCCATCCATACTGGTTTCAGGTGCTTAAAAGATTCCTTCAAAGCATAATCCAAGTAATCATCCGTTGGTAAAGCTGAAACCTCCAATAAGGTATTCACCGTGGCCTCATTTTCAAAATGGCTCAATGCTATAACAGCTTCCAAACGAACGCGAGGGGAAGTATCTTTGGATAGAATTTTAAATTTTCGTTGCACATCATCAACTTCATCCTTCCAATAATGCAAGACCCTGGTTGCAGCCGCTCTTATTGGGGCTTCAGGGCTATCCAATAATTCCTCTAATAAGGAGAGGTTAGAGCGGTTAAATTGCTGATAAACCCATAAGGCTTCCATTCTCAAATGTTCCGAATTTGGATCTTTTTGATCCAATTGATCAACCCAAGTTTTAAGTACAGGAAAAACCTGCTCCCATTCATATTCCCTCAGCTGCGTTCTGGCCCTATACCTTTCCCTGTCCTCATATACCTTAAGCTGATCGAGTAGTCCACTGACATCCAATTTCGTCATGTCTATTGGCTTTAGGGTATCCTTGTCTTTGTGGCTAATTCTCCAAATTCTGCCTTTGCTGGAATCCCTTAAAGAATCACGGAAATTTTGCTCCCCGTGTTGGACAATGGCATCGTACCAATCCACCACATACAATGCGCCATCGGGACCGAATTTCAAATCAACAGGGCGAAAATTTGGATCCTTGGACTGGAGAAGTGGAATCGTTTCATCTGCTTGAAAGCCACTACCCTCCTCCCTAACTACATGCTGTTTCACTCCTTGAAAACCTATAAAGGTGTTGAACAAAACATTACCTTGGGCATTTTCAGGAAATGCGCTGCTCGATATGATTTCTATCCCACAGGTTTTGGGTTTTATTGGGGAATTCAGAAAGTCTTTCATCACCATGTGCTTTTTGGGATATTCAATGTCCACGGTAAGTGGTGGAGCAAAATAATTCATCCCTGTAGAAACATCTGCCACTAGGTGTGTTCCATCACGCATAAATACATTGCCCCAGGGATTGGCATAAGGATAAGAGATATTGGGCTCCAACTTCATGGTATAAGGTTCATACCTCCAGGTAGTCCCATAAGCACCCCTTCGCGGACCATAGGGCGTTTCAATTTGCGAGTGCAAGAAAGTACCCATATGGAAATACAATGCTCCGTCCTGCCCCCAGGTGAAAGCACTTAAGCTATGATGGGAATCTTCTGTCCCCAAACCACTAAATAATATCTTTCTGGAATCAGCTTTTCCATCACCATTCGTATCCATCAAATGGACCAAATCAGGTGCCTGGGTCACATACACTCCCCCATCACCCAGTTCAAATCCCAGTGGTAGGTACAGACTGTCTGCAAAAATGGAATGTTTGTCGGCTTTGCCATCCTGATTGGTGTCTTCAAGAATTATGAGTTTATCCAAAGGCATATCCCCAGGCGTGTATTGTGGATAAGAAGGCATACTGGACACCCACATTCTCCCTTTTGGGTCAAAAGTTATTGCAACGGCATTGGCGATGGGGAAATCCAGTTCAGAAGCAAACAGTTCAATTTCATACCCTTCTTGAAGCACAAACTGGGACTTGGCTTTTTCAAGTTCTTCCTGAGTAGTCGGCTGAGATTCTGGCTTTTTCATGCCCTGATTAAAGCTTATTATTCTTTTGGCCTTCTCGATATCTGCCAGGGAATTGGCTGCACTTCCATTCCATACCACACTGTCCAGTCGCTCAATAATGGTATCAATCAACTTGTTTTCCTCCTTCAATTTCTCTCCTCCTGACCAATCCTTTCGGCGACCATAGATGTATTCACCATTTTGCGCCTTAAAACGGTAAAAAAAATGTTGGTTTTTCTTGGCTACTGCTTCCCTAAGAAATTCAAAAGAAGGATCATTTTCCCAAGAAGCAACTGGAAAGCCCAATGCTTTAGCCATGAACTCACTAACCATTAAATACCCTTTGTCGGTAAGGTGAATTCCATTGGATGTTAGTGGCGCTGATGCACCCATCCAGTCCTTAGTAGGACGATACAAATCAATAAAAGGAATGTTTAAACTTGCTGCAACCTTTCGCATCTCTTTCGTGTACATGGAGAGGTTTTGATTGTTTAGCGTGGGGTCGGGTAAAAAGCCTCCTTTATCTTCCTGAGCAATGGGTGAAACCAATACAATTTGAGGGCTATTTTTACCATTGAATTGCTGTTGCTGTAAGTGGGAAAGAAAATCTTGTAGGTCTTTGCTGAAATCGGACAGGCCTTCTTGCCCTTTGAAAGCTTCATTTAAACCAAAACAGGCAAAAATCAAATCTGCTTCCTGCTGTTGTAGGTGATCATCTAATGTGCCAAAACCTAAAGACCTGGGCCTAAGGTTCACTTCATCGGCATTCCAGGCCAGGTTCCTTACTTTAAGGTTTCTGTCTGGAAAACTCTTGTACAAAAGCGTTTCAAAATAATTGTTGTTCTGAAGCCTGTCAGCAAAGGTGTTTCCTATAAAAACGATATTGCTATTGTCTTTAGGATCGAAATGGTACACCAGCTCTTTGCTTTCGCAAGCAAATAAAACAGAAATGGCCAAGGTTGAAATAGCCAAAAGGAACCGTGATTTAAGAGGTTTAATTGGGTTTACATTAATCATTGGATGTTGTTTAAAACCTAGCAGTGTTCAATCCCATGCTGTAGATTGGGTTTTTCATGTGAATAATTCATTCAATGAACAAAACCTAAAACCTCCAAAATTTAATGTTTTTATCCTAGTAAACCGCTCCGTTCATAACCTATTGCCGATTTATTTCATTTGATGAAGCAGGATTTGAAAATTGCTCAAAACTACAAGACGTCAGGATAGCTAGTGATTTGCCTTTTCAATATGCACTTCAAGTAGCTTTTTAAGTTTCTCTTTTCTGTCATGGTATAAGGGGACTTTAGCGAGGTTAATCATCTCACCCGGATCTTTTTCAAGATCAATCAACAGCTCATCTCCATTGTCATAGAGCGTGTATTTTAGGTTATTACCCCTTATCATAAAACCCAATTCATTTTCCATAAACAAGTATTCCCTTGGACTGTAATTGAATTTTTGGCCATTTATTAAGGCCGCAAATGAAACACCCGGCAGATTTTCAGGAGTGGAAATCCCCGCCAAGTCACAGAGTGTAGGGAATAGGTCTAAGCCATTGGAAATAATGTTTTCATTATCCAATGAATTAGCATTGACCATGTCTCTGTACCAAACAACCAAGGGGATATTTGAAGACTCCTCATAAAAGACTGTTTTGTGTTCCAACCTATGGGAAGCACTCATTTCACCATGATCTGAGGTAAAAACCACGATGGTGTTTTCTGCAAATTCAGACGATTCCAAAGCATCCAATACCGTCCCTATCTGTACATCTACGTTTTCGGTCAATCTATGGTAGGCATACCTGTGCATGCGCCAATCTCTTTCCGTCCAGTTTTCCCGCGCATCAATAGTAAAAGAATGCAGTGCTTTCAAATCATATATGGCGGATGGTTCGGGTGAAGTTGGTTCAAAATTAGCCGGCAGAGGAGGCACATATTTGGCTATAAAATCATTTTCGCTAATTGAATCTGGAATCGAAATGGCTTCCAATAAAGGCACCGGAACATCAGCAGGAGGTCTGTTGTTCGGAGGGAATTGTCTGATGGCCTCGTAACAGATGTCATGAGGATTGATAAAATTCAAAGCCATCATGAAAGGTTTATCTGAATTTCTATCTAGCAATAAAGCTGCACTTTCTTTTGCCAAATCGTCTCTTTCATCCTTAGAGATAAAGGTATTAAAGCCATAAATGGACACCTCATTTTTTGCCCCGGGTAGGTGAGATTTGCCACCATAGAAAGTTTCATAGCCAGCCTTTGCAAAAGTGTGGCCCATTGCATTGGGAATTATTCTCTGAAGTGTGGGAATATCTAGTTTACTCCCATTGTGCCGCATGTCAATTGCAGTTGGATAATGTCCAGTAAAAATACTAAACCTGGAAGGAGAACAAACCGGGTTGGTTACGTAGGCTTTTTCAAACCGCATGCCTTTCATGGCCAGTTTATCCATATTTGGCGTTTCCAACCACTCATTGCCAGCAGCACTCATCATCTTGGCATTTTGCTGGTCCGTAATGATAATCAGAATGTTTGGCTTTTTGTTTTGAGCCAGCAAAGGGGTGTTGATCAAACACAGAACAAGCAATACTATACTTTTTTTCATATGCGATTATACTTAATAAAATGCTAGCCTTAGAAGAAAAATCGGAAATTAATCTTCAAATGGCAAGAAAACACTATCAAAGACTCAAATCCTTACCTACAAAAACCCCTCCTTCTAATTTTAGAATTAGTATTGCTATTAATAAACGGGCTACAGGCCGTTCCTATTGAGGGAGTTAGATGAAGCTTGGATATAATGTATTCCAAACTCGATCGATTAAATCCCCCAATATCAATAACTCCATCTATAGCTGGGAGGGGGTCGAAAGAAATAGGATATTTAAGGGCTTTGGCCCAAAATTCCCAAAAGAAGATTAAAATAGAGCAATTAATCCATAAACCAAGATTAATACAATATGCTATAGGCACCCAACCACTTCAAATTTTTGCTTAAGTAAAAAATCAATGACCTAAAAAATGTAAGATCAATATTACTGACCTCAAAAAAAGGGACCGCTTTATAAACCGCCCCTTTTATCAAAAAATTATCACCCTAAATAATACCTTTTCCTTTTTCAATACCTATCTCCATCGAGTTTCCTTAAAAAAAACAGCCTCCTCTCGGACATACTTTCCTTGATTCCCCAATGAATCACTTATTTCAAAAGATAAATCATAGAAATAGGTCGGCTTTCCGGAAATTCTTGCACTATAAATCCCATCTCCTTTTACAGCATCTTGTCCTAAACCATCATCTTTTAATTCGATGGAAAAAGTAGAAGGTACCAAGTCCCAGTTAACATGTTTCAAAGTTGACTTTTCCTCATTAGGAGATAAAGTAAGCATGACTTTATTCACTGATGTACCATCATAAATTCTTGCTTCTATCAATTCATCGTTTAGCACCTGAACCCATTGCACCACCGGGGCAGTCTTGTCTTCACCTTTCACGGTTATATTAATTTTACCTTTGTGAATGATATGCTGCCCACTTATATCCCCCGGTGTCCAGTATTCCACATAAAAAGGAATCTTCTCACCTTCTGGAATTTCTCCGCTTAACACCGGCATTGTGTATTTTACTGTCCCTCCAATATGGTCATATTCTTGCCAAGGATCGGCAATCCGAATGCTCACATTATCTGGATTGATGTATTCATTGATAGTATAAGCATCTGTTCGCAAATACTTCCCCTGTTCTTTGGCCAGTATAACAATGGTTTCTCCGGGATTTGCAATACCATCTCCATTTCCGGCACCCACAACCATAGTCACCGAGTCCACTGCTTCTTTCACGATGGTGAATTCTTTTCCATCAGCTATCACAAAATCGGTAATTTCATCTACTGGATCTTTGAATAGTATCTCAAACTCCTCCTTCCATGTATTGCCTTTGTCATCAGCATAATCAGCTTGAAACTTCGCAATATCATAACCCATTCGATTGTTTCTGACCTTAAAGATTCCATTTACTTTTTCTTCTTCTTGGGGTTCCAAGTCCTTAATCTTGCCTTGACCGGACACTATATCTAGCCCCTCACTTATGGGATTTATTTCTGCTATGACATTTTCAGCTGTTGCAAATCCTTTGTTCAGCACATTCATAGAGAATTCTACTACTTGGCCACTTTCTGCCCAGTCCATATTCTCTATTTTGATATTGGACATCGAAAGGTTTGGCATGCTAGGAGAAAGGCCGATCCCAATCTGATGTTCACTCCCATTTAAAGTCAATTTCAACCTGCCTGAAGCATCGCTTTTTATGACATATTGTTCACTTTCCATCGTGCGGACATCTATGTCAGTCACTTTATATTCAGTATTCTTTTTATAAATTGGAGCAGTTAAAACCTGCACCTTTACATTGGGCATCAATTCACCCTCGTGCAGAAAATTTCGGACAGCTAGGTAGAAACCAGCTTTATTGACATCTCTTAAAATGGTGTAGCCGGAGCGATTTCTAGATGTTTCTATCTTATAATCCCATATTTCAAAATAGGGATAGATATCTATATAATCCCATTTCTCAGGTAATGGCAAAGGAGATTCAAAAGCATCTTTCAGAAAATGAAACATATCCCCCATCCCACAGGTCACATGTGAGGCTTCATACTGCTTGAACTGATAATGGGGAACGGCATTCAACAAATAACGATTCATGTCTTCATGATAAAACCGCAACCGATCACTGTCTCCATTGTGCATCCGCAAACTGATCGTTTTGAAGTTATCATACATATCGCTATGCGCATACCTCACTGGAAAATCAAGAAGGCCTGCTGAAAATTCAGTTGACCCACAAAAATTCCCTGCAGCACTTACCCAATCGGGTAATTTTGCTGCTAGCCAAAAAGTCATAAAGCCCCCCATCGAGAGTCCCGATACCGCCCTGTGGGTTCTATCGGGAACTGTACGGTAATGACTGTCAATGTATCCAATAAGCTCCTTGAAATATTCAGGAAATTGACGAAAGGTAGAAACAAGGCTTACATTGTAAGGGCTTAAATTAATAGGTTCAACCTTGAACTGATTCAAACCATCCACCTTTAATACAATGACATCATTTTCGGAAACAAATTTCTCAATATTGTCTCCATCATTCTCATCCCCAAAATCATAATTTGAATAGCCTTCGCCCATTGAACCAAAATACCGCTGTGCCCAACCATGAAAAAAATAAATCACAGGATAATTTTTTTCAGTGGTTTCACGGTAGTTTGGTGGCAAAAAAATGCGATAGCTTCTATTGCTTGAGAATGCCTTGCTATAGTGATAACTGTCAATTACTTCCACGCCGGAATCCAGAACATCACCCTGACTTTGTGACCATCCTATATTGGATTGCATCAAGAGTATTCCAATTACTAATACTTTTAGTAGCTTCATAGATTATTTGTTTGGATAAACCAAAAAAATCGATTTATTTCAATTGCTTGAAATGCTTGATTAGCTCGGCCGTGATCTTATCCGAAGCATCTTTTTGAACCCTATTGGTTGTTAGCCAAGACTCATAACCACCCAATTTATGTTGAGCAGGAGTTGGTAAATAACCGTAAGAACCATTGGCCAATTCTATGGTAAAGGTATTTTTAAAGGGACTTTGCTCCTTGATATCCAATCCAATTTGGGTAAAAACCTCAAAGGGAATGGAAGCGATTCCAATATCGTTGATGGCAAAAGATTGCAGAACGATTTGTACAGAATCAGGGTAGGATGATTCCATATTAAAGACACGACTAGCATAGGTTTTTTCCAATCTATGAAACATAGGCTCTGAACCATTATAATCTCTAACCAGGGCTATATTTTTAAGAATTTCAGGAGAGGCCCGTCTCACAGTAAGGGTCATTTCTGAAAGCGCTGAGCCTAGTTTAACTTCTGACTGAAAATCCAACTCTTTGTATTTTTGATGTACTTTATCGGCAACATCATTGGCTACATAATGCATCTTTTCATAAGGAGGTAACGATTCCCCACGAGGTTTGGAATAGTCGTTGTTATTGACATCTCCTGATGTACCGTTGGTCATGATCCCTACAAAAGCCGGAATACCAGACCCTGTTTCCAATAGTTCACCCACTCGATTCCCAAAAGCAGCAAAGTAATCTGCGGAAATATGCCCTTTAGGCACTCCACCCACATAATGTAATGAATAGTTGGCCAACAAGGCTATGGGAGTACCTTCCTGAGATTCTACTGCAATAAATGCCACCTCAGGATCTACCGGACCTGCAGGCCGAAGTAAAGCATTGCTATGTCCAGGGTTCATTTTAGCTATTTCCAATTGTCCCAGGGGATTCAGCACTGAATCCTTCATGATCCACCTTCTATTAAATACATGCTCCGGAACATCTACACTTCCGAAGGCAATTTTTGCTAACGCTTTGTTTTCTCTGGCAATCTTTACTCCATCTACCATTCTTTTGACAACAAAGTTCTGGTATTCATCAAGAGCAACTCCTATTTCGGGAGATATGCTTTTTAACCCTTCTCCATTAAGGCTTATCCCTGAATGGGTATGTGTTGAGGCCATCATTACATCTTTTGTCGGAATATTTAAATCTCGATCTAGCATTGCTTTAGCAGCATCAAAAACCTCCCGATTAATATGAACATTATCCACAATCACAAATACCAATTCCTTCACACCATCATCCAGGACAAGGGTTCTAACACTTAGAGGGTCATGAATATAGGTTGCAGGAGGAGAGTTGTAATTCCCAACAATAGGATGTCCCAGATGCGGAGTAATATCAGTAATTGAAGCTCCGGCTTTAAATTGCTGGGCCAAGACTTCATTATTTTGGGCAAAAAACAGCATGCTTAATAGAAGCAATCCTCCCGTTATTTTTTTTATTACTTTCATAATCAATTTTCTTTAAGGTATAATATTGCAATCAGGTTTTTGGTCTAGCAGGTAATTTTTTAAGGCGCTTTTCGATTGCTCAAGTCCATCGGCAAACAGTCCCGAAACTGCACAAGCACCTTGTTTGCTTAAATGGGTATTGTCTTCCATTCCTTCCGGCAACTTCTCAAAAACCCCCGGATCTATATGTAAAAACCATTCCTTGGACTCTTCAGGCCCTAATTGATTTAAATAATCCGTGGTCATTTGATTTAAATCTATCATTGGAACACCTGCTTCTTTAGCCGCTTCGCGAGAGGCCAATACATAGTCACCGTGCGTATCTACGAGCTGATCTTCTGCATTAAATTTCCTGCGCGCTATAGAGGTAGCTATAACAGGAAAAGCACCATGCTCTTCCGCTTCCTTTGCATACCGAATTAAGTTGTCTTTAAACGCTCCAAAAGCTTCAGTATATCTTGTGGTATCTTCTTCTTTTTCATCATTGTGTCCAAATTGGATGATAACAAAATCCCCTTCCTGAATCTCCTCCAATACTTTATCCCAATAACCTTGAGCCCTAAAATTCTTGGAACTTCTGCCACTTACCGCCATATTTCTTACTTCCGCATTGTCATTCAAGTATGCCGAAAGCGCCATGGCCCATCCTCTTCTCGGAAAATCGGGGCCTCCATAGCTCTCCTCCATCTTTTTTAGGTCATAATGACTCATTGTGGAGTCTCCAATACAAAAAACCTTAACCTCTTTTTGGACACAACTGCCTAAAAAGAGAATCAGGCCGTAAAACAGGGCTTTAATTGGTAGAAATTTCAAAAGAGTAATCCGGGCCAATAAGCCCGGATTTTCTCTATTTTTCATTTGATCCATATATCGAATTTACTGTGTCAAAAAAATTGAATTTATTCTCCCGTGTAGAAACAAATCTTACCAACCTGGATTTTGATCCAGGTTAGGATTTAATGTCAATTCTGTTTGAGGAACACTTTCAAGATAATTCCTATTGGGATTAAAATTATAGCCGTTTGGCAATTCAATTTGCAATGGATCAACGAGTCCATTTTCGTCCAATATTGGATTTTCAGTTGGGAATTCTGCGCTATTAAAAGGATATCCTTTAGGGCGCATGTTTAAAAACAACTCATGTGCAGCCCAACGCTTCCAGTCCTGCTCTCTTAAAACCTCAAATGCCAATTCTACCCTTCTTTCCCTCCTAATCTCGTACAGTGCATCAGAAACTGGATAACCATAATCTACTTTATTAGGATCGGCATCTTGAGGCAAAACCTCAAATTGAGGCATTCCTACTCTGGCACGTAATAAGTTCAATTGATCATAAGCAACAGTTCCATTCAATTCTACCAGGGCCTCAGCATAGTTCAACAAAACTTCTCCATACCTAAATATAATCCGACCAGCATCATTTGCATTGGCATAACCTAACTCTTGATAAGGATTGGTGTATTTTTTGATTTGAAATCCAGTAGGGTTGTTTTCACGGCTTCCTGCAAATAGAGGTGGAGAATTAAACACTACATTGGATGGGTAATGTTGTACATCTCCAGGTATCCATATGCTTTGTCTTAATCTTAAATCCACATCACTGGCAAGCATCTCCAGGAAATCATTGCCTTTTACACTTTGAGAAATGGCCATATAATCCATTGGTTTTCCGTCTTTTCCTAAATGGGACGTTACATAGGACCAGGTTGCACCAAGTTCCGAAGGGGTAGTAGTGCCATAATAGTTTTGATTATGACCAATAAATTCACCCACATTGTATGCCCTATACAATAATACCTCATCTATGCCTCCCATGTCTCCAGTACCAAATAAGTCATAATAATCTTCCTCAGGATTACCAGTAGAATAGATCCCTACACTGTAATCTCCATTTATCAATTCGCTTCCTGCATCCACAGATGCTTGAAAATATTTATCTGGATCAGCTCCTGCTGTACCAAACTCATCACCGCTGTGGTACTTCTGCCAAGTCCCTTCAAACAAGGCTACTCTAGATTTAAAAGCCAAGGCTACTTCTTTATTTATCGAATTATTACCCCAAGGGGCTTCCGCTTTAGTTTCTAAATTAATTACCGCTTTATCCAACAAATTCAAAATAGAATCCACAACCACTATTCGAGAATCACGCGGTTTAATCAACTCAGCTTCATCATCAGGAGTCAAAGCATGTGTATACCAGGGTACGTCCCCATAGGTTTGGACTAAATCGAAATATATCCAAGCTTTAAAAAACTGGGCTTCACCAAGGTACTGCTTCCACGAGCTGTAGGCATCTTCACATTTGCTGTAATTGTCTAAAAAGATATTTATACTTCTTACCGGCGCGAAGCCACTCTGCCAAGAACCAGTAGACAAAGTCGTTTCACCATTCAATTTAGAATTTGCAGTTCTATAAGTTATATTATTAGCTGCATCCTCGCGTCCCACAGTCGACATGCTGTTTTCATGATAAGGCAGGCTCTCGTAAAACTTAGCGGTATAATTTTTGAGATCTACTGTTGACTTCCAGTATTCATCAATTCCAATTTGATCCAGAGGGGGCTTGTCTAGAAAATCTGTACAAGACCAACCTGAAAAAAATGTCAAAATATAGATTATTTTTAATGTATTTTTCATTTTAAATAAGTTTTGTAGAGAGGAGATTAAAAGGTAACGTTCAAGCCCATAGAATAAATGCGATCCGCTCTGTAGTCTTTTCCAGTGCTGTCACGATATCCTCCAGAAGGCAAGGTTGGGTCCATACCTATGGGCAAATGGCTTAACGTTATGAGATTAGATCCTGAGAGGTAAACCCTTACTTTACTCAATCCAAATCTACTAATTACAGCATCATTAATACTGTATCCCAACTGAACATCTTGCAATCTTAAATAGGCGAAATTACCTAAATAACGAGAATTATAGGTTTGATTTTTAACATTAGAGGCATTGTCCTCATAAGGGCGTGGATAGAATGCATCAGTATTTATATTCGCATCTCCTTCATATAAACCTACATATTTAGTACCTGGAGTATCTCTGTAATAATCCAAGTGATCCCACTTTGGTTGAGACCAATTTGCTCGTCGAAATCCATAATAGGCATAATCATTATAATTCATGCCTTTATCACGTTTGGCAGTACCTTTCCACAACATGGAAAAGTCAAAGCCTTTATAATTGGCTCCAAAATTAACCCCAAATTGATAATGTGCACTGGAGTTACCAAGAAGCATTAAATCCCCATGGTCATCGATAGTATTTTGACCATTGTTTATTACTCCATCACCATTAAGATCATCATATTTTACATCTCCAGGATTCCATAAATTATAAATAAAAGATTGGTCAGCATGATTGTCAATCTCTTGTTGAGACTGGAACAATCCATTGGAAGACCATCCCCAGATATCACCTACTTCTTGACCAACAAGCCAGGATCCTAAATAACCAGTGGGATTGTTATATTCTGTTACAACCGCCTTGGCATCATAGAGGTTAAAACCAACAAAATAACTTAAGTCAGAATTAACAACTTCCTTCCATTTTACAGACAATTCCCAACCTCTGGTTCTCAAGGCAGAATTATTAGAGCGTGGAACAGATGCTCCGAGTACCCCTGGCAAAGTCTCAGATGGGCCGATCATATCAGTAGTATTTCGCTCAAACCAATCAAAATTAACTCCAAGTTTGTTAGCAAGAAATTCCATGTCTATACCAATATTAGTAGTGGCAGCTTTCTCCCAAGTCAATGAAGGACTTACCAAAGAAGGCGTCAACGTGTATCCAACCTGTCCAGTTTGATTGTAACCAGGAAGCCAGTTAAGCAGGTTTTTAGAAAGTTGAATCAACGCCAAATCCTGGTAAGCAGATACATTTTGATTCCCTAGCTGACCCCATGACCCCCTAATTTTTAAAGTGTTGATAAAGCCTGATGATTGCGTCCAAAAGTCTTCATTACTCACAACCCAGCCGGCTGAAAATGAAGGGAAGAAACCCCATCGTTTACCTTCCAAAAACCTAGATGTTCCATCATATCTCACATTGGATTCTACAAGGTATTTTTCTTTATAGTTATAGGTTAAACGACCAAAATAACCTTCAGTAGCCCATTGACTTAATCCTTCATTGAGTGATGGATCACCTGTAGCGGTATTTAAAGAAATAATATCAGGTACAATTAAATTTCTAGCCTGACCTGTCAAGGAACGGTATTTGGCTGATTCATATTGTCCTCCTGCCATCACCATGAAATTATGGGATTCATTGAGACTCCACTCATAAGAAGAGAATATATTAGAACTCCAGTAATAATCACTTGCATGGTATTCATTGACCTGACTCGCTACCCAAGAACTGGTTTGTTCTCCGGTAAGCCAATTTTTTTCGCCAAATTCTCTACCATCATGCAGCCCATAAAAATCAGTGGATTGATAGGCAAAATCGGCATTAATTTTCCATCCTTTTAATGGTCTCAATTCCGTGCCTATGATTTGCCAATTTTCTGTAGTCTCATCATTACTCGCTCCAGCTTCAAAAAAGCTTTTCACGCTGCTCTGAACTTGATTCCCGAAACTATCGAACACTGCTTGCTTTGGTGCTGTGTTGTAAATAATGTGCAGAAGGGCATTGTACGAATCAATAGATTCAGGTCTTGCCCCAGTAGGGAAATGACGGTTGTTTTTCGTTAAACGCGTTTCAAATCTTAAATCCCACCAATCAGTCAGCGCAGTCTTAACTTTAGCAGTCAGATTATAACGCTTGTTATAATCATCAGCCCATGTAAAGGAACTTGCCTGATTTGTAAAACCTGCTGATAGGTAATAGGAAGTTTTATCAGATCCGCCCTGTACCGAGAAGTTATGAGATTGTCCCATATTAGGCCCAGTAGCCAGGTCCCAAAAATCATTGTTGGCATGACCGTCACCATTTCCACCGTGCCACCCTCCTCCAGGAGCAGGAAAAGCGGACCAGTTGGTCACATCACCAGCAGGAAAATCTGCAGGAAATTGTGCGCGTATAAAATCATAATCCCCTTCTTGATAGGCGATAACCCTGTCAATGGTTTCCTCACTAAACTTTAAGGAAGAGCCTTTGTTTAATGCTGCCTCGTTGAGTACACGAGAGTAGGTGTAGGAATCTAAAGTTCCTGGCAACTTAGCAGGTGTTACCAAATTCATACTTCCTGAATAGTTAACCCTTATCTTTGAATTCTTCTTACCAGATTTTGTTGTGATAAGCACCACACCATAGGGAGCTCTTGCACCATATATAGCGGATGCCGCAGCATCTTTTAATACAGATATAGATTCTATATCTTCTGGATTAAGGGAGTTCATGTCTCCAGGAAAGCCATCGATCAGTATGTATGGCGCTCCTCCATTCAGAGATCCAATTCCACGAATATCTATAGAGGCTTTTGCGCCTGGCTGGTATCCGTTGTCATCAAAACCAAAGTTCAACCCTGGCGTTGTTCCAACCAATAACTGGGAAACATTTGCCGCATGTCGGTCTTCTAACATGTCACTGGAAATTACATCCACCGATCCAGTCAAATTAACCTTCTTCTGCGTACCATATCCAACAACCACAAATTCATCCAATGAAGACATTTCTTCATTTAAACTTACGTCTAGGACGCTTCTATCGCCAACTGCAATCTGTTGTGTTTCAAAGCCTATAAATGAGAATACCAAAGTAGCACCCTCAGGTACTAAAAGTGAATATTTGCCATCAATATCTGTAGCAGTACCTATAGATGTTCCCTGAACAGAAACGGTTGCTCCAGGAATAGGCTCACCATTGGAATCTGAGACGATTCCACGAATGGTAATATCGACTTCAACCTTTTTTTCTTCACTATTTCTTTTGGCCACCTTGACGCTAATTCTATTGTCTACTTGCTTGAAAGAAAGTGTGTGGCTTGCAGCTAGTGACAACAACACATTTTCTAAGCTTTGGTGTTCTACCTGTAGGTTTACAGGAAGTGATGCATCTACCAATTCCTGATCATAGATAAAGAAAAAAGATGTTTCATTTTTTATCCTGTTAAAGGACTCTGTCAAGGACGCATCTTTGAGGTCTAAACTCAAATAAACTTCGCTAATATTCAGAGAACTTTGCCCCTTGGTTGGAGACGCGTACATCAGGTTTAGACACAACAGCTGCAGAAAGAAGCCGTATAGGTAATATTTCCCCACCATACTAAGTACATGTAATGATTTTTTCATAACTTTGAAAGTTTTATTGTGATTGATGGCATTAAAACTACAGTAGGAAGGTAGCCTGAGAACTTCCCTTCTTTCTGGCATTGGCCGATGAATTATCATTCATCGGCTTTTTACTTTATCTTCATAGGCTATTCACTTGCTTTAAATTGAATTAACACGGTTTTATTTTTCATCGAGAAATCGAAATTATAGGCATAGCCCAAACTCTCAAGAACATCTTTGAGGTAGGTGTTTTTTTTAAACTCACCAGAAATTCGCAGGTTATTGGAAGACATGTTTTTAACTTTAATTTCAGCAGCATACCAACGCTCCAGAACCTGAACAACTTCTTGAAAAGGAATCTTTTCAAAAACCAATACCCCTTCCTTCCAATTGAATGCTTTATCAATGTCAAACTTGCTTTTAATTAAGTTGTTATCGGTACCAATTACAGCTTCTTCACCGGGAATTAAATCAACTGATTGGCCTTCTTCAGCTAAATTTGATACCCTGACCTTGCCTGTAGCCAACTGCACCTGAATGCAATTTTCTTTATAAGAATTAATGTTGAAAGAGGTACCTAAGGCAGTAGTGATTATATCCCCGCTATGAACCCGAAAGGGCAGTAAACTATCAGAAGCCACTTCAAAAAAGGCTTCCCCTGTTAAATATATTTCCCGATGGCTCTGTCCAAATTCCCGTTTGAAACGCAACTCACTTTCTGCATTTAACACCACATTACTACCGTCGGAAAGCATTAAAGTAGATTTTTGTCCTTTAGGGTTGGTTTTAATTACCCATTCGTCAAATTGCGTTTCCTGCGCAATTGGTTTATTGTACTCTACTGATAAAAAGGCGTAAACCAAAACCAAAGAAAATACAGCAAGTATGGACCCTCCCAGAAATAGTCTTATTTTATTTTCAAGTCTACCACTATTAGAGGTGTATACATAACGGTTGGAATTTATCTTTTTTTCGTCAAGAGCTATAATCTTGTCTTTGATCGCTATGAAGGTTTTTTTCTTCCTACTTTCCTTCCATTTCAAAGCGGAAGCATCCATTTCCAGAAGAATGGTCCTTGCTTGACCCAATAACTCAACCTGAGTAGGGTTGGCATTTACCCACTCCTGCCAAAATTTTGCTTGTTCAGCATCATTATTAAGCACCCATTCCTTAAAGGATTTATCTTCTAAAAAATCTTCTATTTTTTCGTAGGACTTCATTTATCAAACATCTATAAATATAAGAGGGAGATTACTGGCCAATCTCACCATCCAATTGATGTTTTTTTAAATAAAATATTTAATTTTTATAATTGGCAGATGAAAAATTAGGCATCTACATTGATAAAACCGAACAAAACTACAGCCTTAGCTGTAAAATCGGACGAAGTAAGGAATTGCTTCATGGACTTAAGTCCTTTTAAAACTAAGTTGTAGAGTGAAGGAACTTTTATCCCCATCAACTCTGAAATCTCATCATAAGACAAGTTTTGCAAGTACTTGAGATAGATCGCTTCCTTTTGTCTATTGGATAAATTGTCTAAAGCGGAAGTAATCTTTCTGCTTGACATATGTGTAATTTGGTTTTCAATCAATATCTCTTGAAATGAATTCTGCCAAGCTACGCTTGAATGATAATCTTCCAGCATCTCATGTTTCTGATTTTCTTTTAGTCTTCTGAGCAGTTCTCTCCTGAAAGATGAAAATAAATAAAACCTGATGGAAGAGTGGATATGCAAGCTGGATTTTATCTCCCAAAGGTGTACGAATATGTCCTGAATAACATCCTCAATAAGCTCACAATCTGTAGTGAATTTCTGCCCGTATTTAAAAATACTATCAGAGTAAGAAGTGAAAACATATGCATATGCTTCTTGATCGGCAGATTGAATCAAACCCCACAATTCATAAGAACTCAGTTGTTCGTACTTCATAATAATTTGGATGTTAGGGTTTAAAACACTTAAAAATGTGGATAAAAAATTAAACTTCCAAATATCAAAATAAATTACCTCCAAATACTGGCTATTTCAAATACCCTTAAAAATAAAAAATAGGGCATATTTTAAGTGGATTGGAATGATTTATTAGTTAAAAAGGCCTTCAAGGTTTGGTTGTTTTATAATTTTCAATTATAACTTGAAATGAGAACAACTATTAGCCGCCAATACTAAAAAAAGACCCTCTCACCATCCAACTATGGCATAAAATTTTCCAAACCTCCAAAAAACCACCCCAGAAAACAAGTAGCAATAGGCGGACATTATCTTATTAATAGCTCCTAAAAAAAAGAAGCCCTTTCTATTAGAAGATTTGATCAAATAAGAGAAAGGGACTTCAAAGGCCAATGCAAACCCGACTGTTAAATTTGAGCTTGATAATCCAATCGTCCTATATTAAATTAAACAATTGTAAGTTTCATCTGGATTCATCAAATGTCCCCATCCATAAATCTCTTCATTTTCAATTCCCTTAATTGGTTGCAAATAGCCACTTTCTACAAGTGCGCCTACATGAAAATATACCGCATCTACATCTGAGGGTTCATTTCCAGGGAAATGACTAAAACCTCCGTCCTCTTTTTGACACTTTAGTATCCATTCATTCGCTTTTCGATAAGCCTGCTTTATTTCCCTTTTCCGATTCGCAACTCCGCCGACCTGCTTAAGAACAAACAAGGCATCATAAACTGCGTGAACATCCCAGTCTGGTTGATGGAGTGACCAAGAACCATCTTCTTTTTGGTCTTTTAGTACCCTTTTCACCATTTCTTCCGCTAAAGGTGTTTCCTCACCAATTAATCGATAATAATGAGCTGCATGAAAAGTGGAGGCCACGTGATCCCCAATATACCCATCTTCTGTTTGGTTATCCATTAAATACCCTCTCATTTTCTCATCGATATTCGATGGCATTTCCGACCTCCATGCACTGTAAAATAATGCAAAAAAGCTGGTCGTGTATAGCGGTAAGTCTTGAAACCTGTTCCCTTCAAAGAAATAGGTAATAACTGGAGTCGGATCATATTTTGGCTCAATTCCTAATATTTTTAATGCCGCAACACTTTGTACGGTATTGTATAATTTGGCAAGCGGCAATTCCATGTCTCCTTCCCCTGTAGGTGCATAAAATGCACCATCTTCTTTTTGACAGGAAAGGAAAAAGTCTATGGTTTCTTGCTCATAGGGCAATTCCCAGCCAAAGGTTTTATGAATGACAACTGCATAGGTAGGGGCTGCAATGCCAGAAAACTTTGTATCTGAATTACCTGCATAATCATTGGCTTTTCCTGGTCTAAAAGTGCCATCTTTATTAGCAACTTTTTGAAAAAATGAGCGAACCCCATCAAGCACCTTCTTTTGATTGTCGATCATCAAAAAGTCAAAATCGCCCATAGCTACTCCTCCAGTTACTACGGGTAATAATTGCAATACTTTTCTTCGGCTAAAATTCATATTTAATGTTTTAAAAATTTTGAATTTGATTCATTCTCAACCGCGTAGAATTTTTTTCTACCGCTAACAGATTGAAGGCGAAATATGCAATCTTTCCCTCAAATTTGAACACTAATTCAGCATATTTTAAAACAAAAAAAAGATGCCATCTCCCAACAGAGATGACATCCAAACACTCAAACCCAACTAATAACCTAAACTACGCTAAGAAAAGTGATGCAATTCCTAATACTTGATCTTTGTTCAGAGGCTCATCCCATCCTTCTGTAACTGCTGCAGAATCAATACCTGTCAGTTGAGTAACATCCACACCGCCATGGCTTACATTATCTTCGCCGGCATAAATCGCCTGAGTTGCAGCAGGTAATGTACCGATTGACGCCTCAGTTATCCAGCCCTTAATGCTGTCATGCCCTTTCTTGGTACGAAGTCTTCTCACCATCGAAGCGTGTCTGGCTTCTACAGAATGAATTGAAAGTGCAGCAGTCAATACCACATCATTTTCCATTACGTTGCCTGCTTGACCTTTATACGCCCTTACTCCAGTATCCTCAAAGGCTTGAGACAATGCCAGAAAAGTAGGGTAATCGGTAAAAGGGGAGAAATTTCCACCGGCAGTAAAGTCAAATCCTGGTTCCATTACAGGGGTTCCACCCAAAACATTCCCAACTACCTCCGTTAAAAAGTTAACGTGAGCCAACTCATGATCTCTGATTTTTTCAAAAATCGCCATATCTGCTCCTTCTATCACACCTGCGTCTAAGCCCATTTGATAGTACCTGTACTCCAGGTGCTCCAAAGTCAATGCATAATTCAACACACCAATGAGACTTTCAGTATCTGCTTTAGCTACTTTTGGCAAAGCGGACAAAATTCCTAGTGGAACCGCTGCCATAGCCATTTTTTTGCTCATGTCACCAAATTTGTGAAAAGCCTCTCTTCTAGAAAAAAACAATTCTTTTTGATCCGAATTTTGAGTATCCGGACACATTTTATCTAATAATTTTAATAAGTTCATGTCTATTTTAGTTTAGGTTAAATATTAGCTTGGCAATTGGCTGAAGTCAATTGGCGTGGTCACATAGGTGCTCGCTGCAGAAAGAACTTCTGAGAAGCTAAGTGTGCGCTCAAGACCATTGGAATCAATCAAATCATCCCCAGCAAAATCTACGGAACCTGGATTCAATAAATCCCTGATTGCTGCAGCATGTCTTGCTTCAACTGAAACAATCTTCCCCGCAATCAATAAATAGCCAGCATCCTGAATAAATTTTCCTGCGCCGTTATAGGCAGCTACACCTAAATCTTCGAAAGTTTTAGCCGCACTCAAAACAGACATTCTGTTATTAAAGTCAATTGCGCTAAAGTCTACTTCCAAATCTGCAATTGCAGAATTTCCTAATGCTGCTTTAAAAAATTCCTTGTGAGCTCTTTCATGTTTTTCAAGGTCCTCCATGATTTGCTTTTCTTCCGAACTGGCATTGGCAAAATAATCACCTTGTAATACTGTTGCGTAAAAAGCTGCTTCAAGTTGCTCAAGTGCATAGGCATAATTTAATATACCAATGTCACCAGACCCCAACATTACGCCTTCTTTCATTGGCGGCATATAATCATCTTCATCATTACATCCGACCATAAACAATCCAGCCGCGGCAATGGACAAAGAACCTTTTTGAAGGAACTTCCTACGATTGGCGTCTTTCACCAGTCCCTGCGGTTTAATCAAATCATTTTTCATTTTCTTAAAGTTTAGGTAAATAATTCGGTTTCGATTTCATCATAAATTGTCAATCGAATCGATGATTGATTTGTATGACTTATTTGATAAGAGTTACGAACCAAATGATGCCTTTGGATTTAGCAGGAGCTAAACTTTTTTATAAAAAATGGTTAGAAAGGGATAATTAACTATAAAAACCCTATTAAATCACGTTTAACAGGGTTTTTATCAAGCATTAAAATTTAAAAAAAAATCTTTTAAGCCCTAAAAGGTAGGGACAATTCACGTATTTTTAACTTAAAGGATCTTCACATCAAAGGCTAAATTTTATGGTTTTGATGAATGAGGAGCTATTCATAGCCATGGTAAAGGTACAAGGCCCCATACGTCCAATTTGGACCTACCATACCTGGATAATTAATTCTATCCATCATCAAAGCCACATAGCGGAATGGATATCCTTCAGGCAATTGTACCACATTTGGCCAAACTCTTGTTCCTGAAACCGCATCCCAAGGCGGTAGGTCCATTTTCAATGTTCCTACTTCCTCCAAGTCCGGGTAAGTATAAATAAAAATATCTCTCTCCGAACTCCCAGAAAAACTATACAAGCGCCCCCCTATTTTCTGAATGGATGTTCCTGTGGAATCATGAGCAACTGGTCCAGCGATCTTTACATACCCTTTGTTCCAATGATCAGACTCCATAACTATTGCTTTGTAACCACCTTCATTAACACAGGTCAAAATTCTCCATTTACCCACCTCACTGTCATAAAGAATATGTGGATCCTCCACATCCCCCACTACTCCGAAAGGAACTGCTTCCATCACCGAAAAACCAAACCTTGGATCTTTTTTACTTTTTACAGCCAGCAATTGCTTTTCTTCTTTTTCAATATTGGCGTAAGCACTAAAACCTGTAGTGATCCCTTTCCAACTATTATCCTTGCGGTCAAAAAAGATATGCGAGGCAACCTCATTTCTTAAAAGCCCATCCTGGCGATCAAAAAGAATGACCCCTTCTAGTTTAATATCGAAAACAGAAGGGTTCACACTGAACACTCCCTGAATATGATGTGGCAAGGCACGCCCTCTTATAGACATGGTGTACCACAAGCGCCCTTGATCCAAGAGCGGAGAACCATCCTCATAAGTGATTGCACGAATATCGGCCAAGCCCACTCCCGCCGTAAGCCCCATCAGTACCCTATCTATTTTAATTTCCCCTGAGCCAAGACCAATATATAGGTGTGATTGAAAAGAATGCAGGTATTCTTTTTTACGCAAATCTATTAAAGTATTGAAATCAGACTGGCCTATAACCTGTGGCAATCCCTCGTCTTTTAAATATAGCACCAAACCACTTCCCAGCATTTGCAGGTAAAGCGTTCCATTTAAGGAGGTATTTTCAGATAGGTTAACAGCGATGGATTCTTCAGTGCTCATACCGTCCTTGTCGGTAAAGTGTAGCCTTGCATCCTCCAGTTTTTGCGCGTTGAACTGCACCTTAATGGTTAATTTTTCTTTGGTATTGGTTCCGGAAAATGAAAAACCAATTGCTCCTTTACCAATACATGAGGCCAAATCAATTGAATAGGTAGCTACAGGATTAAAGCCACCAAACCAGATGTCTGTTTCCGTTTTTGCTTGAGATTGAACGACCAATTGACTGGCATTTATGGTAACATTTGAACTATCCCTTAGCAGGTGGCTAATTGGGTGCATGACAGAAAAACCTGTGATTTTTTCTGGCCAAATACCCGCGATAGGTATGGTCTGGTCCTCATCAAAAACCAACCTTTTGGAAGCTTGCCGGGTAAATTTTATTTGGTCAGGGCTGGTTTGTGCCTGAAGAGGAATTCCACATAGGCTCATCCATAGCATATGGAAACATACGAATTTAAACAATCTCATGGGCTATTAAATAAATTGGGTTACCGTTTTAAAACTTTTTAAGCATCACTTTTGACTTTGAACCTCAAAACCGTTTTTAATTTTTCGACTGGCACTTTTCTAAAATCGCTAAGGTATATTTCTTTATGGGTTTTCGAAAGTCTTTCCAAACCCGCTTCGTTCGCATAAGCATCCATTTTCGCAAAAGATGCCGCCTCATTGTCATAACTGCCTACATGCAACATCTGTATACAAGGACCTTCTTCAATAAGTTCAAACCTAGCACGCTCTAGTAAAGGCTGAGGCTTTTTCTTTTTTGTCACCGCCAATATCTCCTCATAAAAGGACTTTTGCACAAAATTGGGTTGACGGATCATTATGGCATATACCAAATCATTTTTATTGATGCTTCCATCAAACTTGGCCTTGGCCGTAGCGTTAATGTCCCAATCCCCTTCCAGTGGGTAAACGGTATAATCTTGATAGGCTTCCGGTGGATCACCGACCTTTTTGAGGGTCATTTTGATGGCATAAGACAGGGTATAGAGAACAGTAATACAATCCGAAAAATGCCTGCTATTTGGGTTTCCTTCACCAGAAATGCTGATAAACTTAAAGGCCGGGACTTTTATTTGTGACGGCTTGGCTTTGGGTAAATAAAGCTCTTTTTCGGATTTCCTCCATTCATATTTCATGGTGCATTTAGGTTGATTTTGCAAGAAACGATTTGATTCAGCCAGTCATTTTTGATTAAACCTTAATTTCGTTCAATTTACCCATTCCCCGATGAAAAGGAAAAATATTTATTCCTGATAAAAGGGAGGACACAATTCGGAATTTAATGCAGCAGTCACAAATAGTTATAAAAAACCCTCCCTCATTTTTTGAGCAAAAAAAAGAAGCCATTATAGCATTTCGCTACCATGGCTTCTTTTCAATTACCAATTAATAATCAAATGTATTCAATGGTTGAAGTCTTCATTAATCCAACACGGTCACCAAATCCGCTTTGCTTTTTCTTACTTTCTTAAGGTTTACCAACCAATCTTTTTCGCTGTCTCTATAGCCTAACGGAAGGACAACACAACTTCTAAGTCCTTTTTCTTTCAACCCTAAAATTTCATCAAGGGCATTAGGATCAAAACCTTCCATTGGCGTGCTGTCTACCCCTTCAAATGCAGCAGCGCTAATCGCCTGTGAAAAGGCAATATAGGCTTGCTTGGCAGCATGGTTAAAATTCTCATCAGCCGGCCTTTTCGGATAAGTAGCCAGCAGTTGCTTTCTGTAGTTTTCCCAACCTTCATTGGTAAAGCCTCTTTCCTCATTGGTGAGGTCAAACATTTTATTGATTCGCTCCTCAGTATAGGTATCCCATGCTGCAAAAACCAACAAATGAGAACAATCGGTAATTACTGACTGATTCCAAGCAATAGGTTTAATTTGTTCTTTAATTTCCTGGTTGGTGATCACTATCACTTCAAATGGTTGTAAACCACTCGAGGTCGGTGCTAGTGATATTGCTTCTATTATATTGTCCACCTTCTCCTGCGGTATTTTCTCGCCATTCATGGCTTTAGCCGCATATCTCCAATTCAATTTATCAATTAATTCCATTTTACTAATTCTATTTATTTTCGTTTTGATCGTTGTTTTTTGAAAGGATTTTCATCCAGTTATTTAACATTGTCCTCAGTCCAGCGATTTCATCTATTTCAATGCCTTCTGCGGATAAATTTTCAAGCATTTTTTCAGGGATAGGCAAGGCTTTAGTTTTCAATTTTACTCCTTCCTCAGTTAAGGATACAATAACACTTCTTTCATCTGCCTTTGACCGTAGCCGTGTGATTAGCCCCATTGCTTCAATTCGTTTAAGAAGCGGAGAAAGGGTATTGGTATCCAATAATAATTTCTCTTTGATCTGATTTACACTTATCCCATCAGCCTCCCATAGTACCATCAACACCAGGTATTGTGGGTAAGTCAGGCCCAGTTTGCTTAAAAAAGGCTTGTAAGCCTTTGTTATCAGCCGTGAGACAGAATAAAAAGGAAAACAGATTTGATTCTTTAACTCTAAATGTGAAGCGTCCATCAATTCTTAGTTTTTTTTGATCGATAATCAGCCCATGCTCCTGATGACCAAAGGGCCCATACAATAAGTACTGGCTGGAAGAAAAGACGAATTAAACGTGCCCTATCAGAATCCAAGGCCCCGAAAGCATCTTTTCCGTCAAGGTATTGGGCCACATTCCCTGGGAAAACCAAGAGAAAAAATGTAGCAAGCGCCCATCCAAAGTTCACCCGCTGTCTTTTCCAAAAGGCCAATCCAAGCCCGAGTGCAATTTCTACATAGCCTGAAAGCACTACAACCAAATCCTTGCTGAAAGGCAGCCAATCTGGAACCTGCGCCTGAAAATCAATTCTATTAAAAGTCAAATGACTAATTCCAGCATAAACCATAAATGCCGACAGTATTAGCCTGAAAATATTTTGTATCAATGAGGTCTGATTTTTCATTTGTATATTTTTAATCTTGCACGTTTATATCGTAAACGATACAATAATACAAAAGGTTTCTTAGGTCTAGTTTATTTATGAAATATCAGTTGTTTTGGAGAAAAACCACCGCTTAATGACCAAGCAATTCAGCTTGAAGTGTTGCTACGTCTGCGATCATTTGATTGATCGCAGTTTTATTAAGTCCATTGTATATGCCCCTAATATGCCGCTTACCATCAATCAGTAAAATATTTTCGGTGTGCAAAAAATCTTCAGGTCCTTTTTCTAAACCCATATCTTCTTCCACAAAAAATTGATTTCTACCTAAATCATATATAACCTCCCTATTTCCAGTAAGTAAATACCAATCTTCACTCGGAATCCCATTTTTATCTGCATATTCCTTCAATTCTGGAACACCATCCATTTCAGGCGTTACAGAATAGGAAAGTAACTGCAACTGCTTTTTTTCTCTCAATTGCTTTTGAACCAAATCCATATTGGCCATCATTTTGGGACAAATCCCAGGGCAGGTGGTAAAGAAAAAATTCACGATACTGATTTTATTGTCAAATACTTCTTCCGTGATGGCATCGCCCAACTGGTTGACCACAGAGAATTTGGGGATATGATGAAAATTTTTGGGCACTTCTTCCCTGCTGGAAAACCACTGAGGGGTGAATGTCGCTTCTTCGTAATATGGTAAGGTCTCAATGGTGGATTGATCTACATTATTATCCTTACTAGCTTCGCAAGCTGTAGCCATTAAAACGATCAATACAATTGTTAATTTATTCATCTATCGCAATATTTTCATCTACCAATTCGTAACACAAACTCGCTCTTTTTAAACCATAGATACGGCCATCCTTGGCTTCATAATTCACGAAAAGTTTCCCATTTTCTCTCCATGCCTGCTGCAGTCCCTCCTCCTTACCCTCAACAATATGAAGCACTTTAAAGAGTTGCCCGCTGATGTACCATTGTTTTTGTACCCCATGGACCACACCGCGATGAAAATTAGCCATAGACCTTTGTTTTCCATTAGACCACCAAGATTTAACCACGCCATTCAGTTTGTTCGCTTCATAGTTGGCTTCAAAACTCAATAGGCCATTTTCGAACCATCGCTGCAGCACCCCATCTCTTTTGCCATTTAAATAAGTAATTACTTCTGACACTACTCCATTTGGATAGGTGGCTATACCTGCCCCAGTAAATGGTTTTTCCATATAATAAACCATCCCTCGATTGGGATTTAGTACAAGCTCCTCCACTGAAACCGCCTTATTCACTAATTTAACTGGTTTTAAAGTATTATCACCAGACATTCCTACCGGAGTATAAAACCCTAGATTTAGCAAGGAGAACCAGAATATTTGTTTAACGAATAGCATTCGGACTGCCTTGATAATTCCCTGGAAAAAGGATATAATACTTATTTAAGTACAACTCATTTTGGATATGATAGTGGTATTCCTCCTCTTCATTGTACTTGGTGATGGATGTATGTCCACCCGAATCATCAAGATCATTGGGATAAGCTCCTATACTCACACATTTCCTGCCGTACAAAAAGAATCCATCTGAAATAATTCCGATTAGATTATCGTCATTATCTGAAAAAGCAAGAGGTTCCAAATGGTAGTGATAGCTTTGAGGGCCTGTATGTGCCCCGTTATAATCTAGGGAAGGGGCGGCATCATCCAAAGGTACACTTGGCCCCTCTTCGTCATTGTAAATCATGGATCCGCTAACAGCGATCCCTATAGGGCCTAAACCTGTAGATGATGTAGAAGATGCTTTCTCAGGAATAGCTGGAACAATAAGTGTATAAGCCCCATTAAAATCATCGATATTACCTGGAGCCATTTGCCCAAAAGAAGTGAAGGTAGGATTTACGAACAAGGGATGGTTAAAGGTGGCTGCTTGAGTTACAAGAACACTTCCTCTGGGGTCTATTGCCACTCGCTTGGTAGTATTGGACCAATAAGGCGAAGGATGATTGGGGAGCCCATTGGATTCTATAATAATTTCATCTCCTTCTAAAATTATAGTGGTATTGACTTCATCAAAGGCCCTAAAAGCGGCAGGTAATTCAGTTAGCATTTTGGTTGAAATCACTGCTTTGTTATCGCAAGAACAAGACATTAAAACGATGCTTAGGACTGCGATCTTACTAAAAACAATTTTCTTCATGACTATAGTAATATTTATTGCTATAGACGTGAGATGGTGATCAATCCCTCGGTATTGGTGGCATATTTCCTCTTTCTCCTAGCAAAACCTGCTGCACTTCGCTGATAATCTCATTGAATGCCTCCTTTTGTTCTTCTTTGCAAAGGTTTTTTAGCTCCTCAAAATGAGCATAGGTCATGTCAATTTTTTCTGCTTCTTTAAGCGCAACAGCATTTAATTTTTCTGCTCTAGCCACTTCATCCACCACTGGCATTTTCAAAAACTCAAAATATTCTTTTACCAACTCTTTTTGTTGCTCCTCTATCATTGCCATTCCCTTCTGGTGGTTCTCAGCTGATATAAAAAAGCTTTTCTTTTGGGATTCAGAAAGATTAAGTTCATTACTAATTTTAAACATTAAAGCACCCTTTTCTTGAGGTCTTGAAAAAGGTGGCCTGGGATGGTTTAACATCACAAAGGCAAGTACTCCGTTGATAATCAACAGACAAAAAAAACCAATTTTAAATATCTTATTTTTCATCAGTCATAAATATTATAATTTGTAATCAAACCAGTGTAGGCAGATTCTACTTGTTCGGTACTTTCTTGGTAAGTAAAGTAATTGTTCAACACAAAAACATTTGCACAAACAAGTAGTAGCATAACCGCCGCCACAGCCATCCACTGCCTAGGGTTCTTGGCCATTTTACTCCTTTTTTGATCAGCCAATTTCTTCTTGATAGCTAACAAGCTATCCTTGGGTGGATGAACCTCTTCCATCCCTTGCAGGCTATCCATGATTTTGTTTTTCCAGGCTTCCATATTTTCTTAGACGTAATGTATCATTTTTTCCCTCTCTCAGGATAAAATTTTTCAAGCTTTATTCTCATTGTAGCCTTTGCTCTCTGCAATAGGGACTCTACAGACTTCCTACTGACCTTCATGATGTCTGCTACCTCTTGTTGTGGCAAGCCATCTATCTGGGTAAGGATAAATACAGTTTTTTGGTTTTCCGTCAGTTCATCCATTACACGAAACAATAGCTTCGCATCTTCGGAGTTTTCCATCTTTACTCCCGGATGGACAAAATCTATGGGTTCTATTAGAATTTCACCAGAGTCCTTACTAAACAGGGAGGAGAAAATACCTTTTCGTTTTAGACTGTTCTTTTTGCGAAGAAAGTCGAGACTCTTATTAATGGTAATCCTATAAATCCAAGTACTGACAGAAGAATCGTTCTTGAATTTTGAGGCAGAATTATATAAAGTAATAAAAACATCCTGAAGTAGTTCTTCAGCATCTTCCTCATTTTTTGTATAACTGAGCGACGTTGAATAAACCTTTGCTGCATATTTATTGTAGAAATAGTCAAGTGGCTTTTCATTGCCATTTGCCATTTCCATAAGAAATTGGGCTTCATCATTTATCTGTCGCACATTTGTCATTCAGGCTTAATCTATACTATAATTTTTATAACCATATTTTTTATAAAAAGGCAAAAAATCACCAAGCTAAACTTCAAGTATTGTTTTGAGGTGTTTTTGGTTTTGAAGCCTTGGATCTTTGGATTTAATGTATACTGGTCTGTTTTCGACAACTTCTGCACACCTTTCCAAAGTTTCCCTTTCAAGCCTAGCCATGGCCTCTTGGGTATAAAAGGTAAGATGGGGAAATAAAATCACATTATCCAATTCATAAAGTTCTTTCAAAGGATGGGATTCTTGATTTAGAGGTTCCTTACTGTACACGTCTAAACCTGCGCCTGCGATCTGTCCATTGATCAGACTTTCCACTAAAGCCACTTCATCTATCAAGGCTCCACGCGCAGAATTGACAATAATCGCTGATTTTTTCAATACAGCCAATTCTTCCTTACCAATTATATGCTTGGTTTCATCATTTAACACCGCATGCAAGGAAATAAAATCACTTTGTTCGAGCAGAGAATGCAGTGATTCAATTTTTACAATTCCGTTTTTTGATAAATGTTCCTCTGATTTATAGGGATCATATCCAATTACCTTTGCCCTGAAGCCCAAACCAGCCATTTTTGCCATACTACTTCCTATCCTACCACAGCCAATTATTCCCAGTGTTTTCCCTGCTATGTCCTGAGACATCCATTGTTGAGTAGGCCAGGCCCAGGAGAACTTTTTCATTGTGTTTTGGATGGTTGGCATTTTCTTGACCAACGCCAGAAGCATCGCAAAGGCACCTTCCGCGACCGTCTCTTCTGCGTATTCGGGAATATTTACAACCACTATTCCCTTTTTATTGGCCGCAGCAATGTCTATGGCATCTATCCCTACACCGTATTTGATTATGGCTTTAAGCTGTCTAGTACCATTTATTACCTTAGCGCTAATTGTGGTGTAACACATCAATAAAATATCGCATGTTTCTATTTCATTGCAAAGGGTTTCCTCAGACACCGTTTCTGGAAGTAAAACCAACTCATGCCCCTGCTCTCTTAGTACCTGATCTACCATGGGAAGCTCAAGTTCCATGTCCGTTCTGACTATTTTCATCTATTAGGTATCTTCAGTAATTAGAATTTACTTCTTTAAAATTGACTAAGGGAAAATTGCTTCAGATTTAACTTTCTTTAATATCATTGTTCAGATCATAAGTTAAAATTTGCAAGCCTTCATGGAAGGATTCTATTGAAACAAGTTTCAGTTTTGCTTGGGTCTTTGACCCGCCAAAAAGTGTTTGCCCTTGCCCTAGAATTATGGGGTTGACTTTTAATTTGACCTGGTTTATTAAACCATTGTCAAGGAGCCATCCAGCGAACCGCCCGCCTCCGCATAAATAAACATCAGTATCGGAATTACTGATGACATCTTTTACGTTTTTAATTTCCAATTGTGACAGGTGAACATTTGGCGCCAAAGTAGAGATTTGTAGATTATTGGAGAAGATGTAATGTTCCATATGCGGATAAGGCGCCTGTCCAGGTTTTAAGCCATACTTGTATCCAAACTCGTAGGTTTTCCTGCCCATAATTACCGTGTTGAATTTCATCAAATCCTCCTGGTATTTGGCTACCCCTTCCCCTTCACTTAGAAACATACCAATGTCCTCATTTGGGCCAGAAATGAAACCATCTATAGACATGGCTACATAATAGATTAGTTTTTTCATGATAATAGTTTTAAGTTAACAGATAAGCCAGCCATCAAATTTAAAGCATATATTGATTTCGCATAAAACCTAAAACCCGAAATTCGCAATCGTCCTTCTATTTCGGAATGGAATTAGAAAATAGGAAGCCTTTGCTTAAAAATCAATTCAACATTTATAGCACCCTGACTTTATACAATTTCATATCATTCACCACTAATGTATCCTTAGGGTTGGAGAAATAAATATGGTGTGTCCACCAACTTATCTCTCCTTTGGTATAAACTAGCGCTTCTGTTTCAGCATTATAATTCACTGATTTTACATGCCCTATTCCCTCAAGGGGCTCAAAGGGCGTAAAAAGGGAAGTAGAAATATCAAATTGCCACACACTGTTGGTTGTTGTCAAAAGCAATCGTCGATCACTTGTAAGAAAAAGGTCATGACCACTTTCATCAGGAATCTCCCATTCGTTCACTTTGGCTAACTTGGGTTGCGCGCTCTCCCAATCACTTAGCTTGTATTCCCTTAACTGATCAAATCCCAGAGCAAACAAACTGTTCTTCTCTTCGTCCCAAACCGCACCATGCCCAGAATAGAGGCTATCTGAAAAAAGTATTTCATCTGGCTGGTCGACATCGTAAAGTCGGATTGCATTCCCATTTTCGGCAGTGGAAAGCGCTACTACTATCCTTCCTCCGGGAAGAAATTCCGCAGAATGGGCATTGGGAACCCGTGCGTAAAAGACAGTTTTTTTATCCTTACGGTTTACCAAGGCAACTCCTCCACTCGAAGAAGTTATTAAAAATTGGTTCTCTCCCACAGGCTTGCAATCATCAGTACTATTAAAATACGCGTGGAATTCCTCGGGTAAACCCTCAGAAATAGAAGCTGACCATTCCCAAACCTTGACAAGACTATCCTCGTACGATTTTACCCTATCGAAAATGACTACGTTCTCATCCCCACATGCGATAATCTCTAGTGGGTCTTGGTCTAAAGCACTTACGTTCTTTTCAGTACACGAAGAGAACCACAAAATCAAAAATAGTAAAGAAAGTAACCTCATGGTAAAGTTGATTTTTAAATTTAAGCCAAAGCTTCTCTTAAAGTTAATATAAAGTCAATCAAAGGATTGATTAGATTCCCCTCAAATTATCTTTTCACCAATAATACCAACCAAAAACCCTATTATGGCACCCAAGGAAGAAAGATAATTGTTTTTTAGCTTACTTTCAGGAATGATGTCTTGAATCAACAAATATAAAATCCCTCCACTTGCGAAAACCATTAAGTAGGCAGTTAAATCTGGATAATCACTTAAATAAAAATGCCCTATCAAGGCGCCTATCATACCAGAGAAACTCAGGAAAAAGAAAATGAAAAGGGTTTTACGAATAGTAAAACCACTCTGAACCAACTCCCTGAAGGAATTAAATGCTTCAGGAAGATTTTGCAAACCTATAATGACGGCCAATAGTGTTGCCATTTTTGGATTAATTGCAAAAGTGGCACCTAAGGCAATGGATTCAGGGACAAAATCCATCATCATCGCCAATAATGTGGCAACTTGCCCACCTTTTTTCGCCAAATACCAATCAATAAACATAAATAAAATCGCTCCAATTAGGAAGGTGCCTACCAATGGAAATAATTCCAGTTTCTCCATTCCCTGTGGCACCAAGACCAATGCCAGGGCTGACAAGATAATCCCTGCACCAAAAGACATCAGTGCATGTATAATCTCATATTTGATTGCCTTTTCTTTGATATGGTGATTAAAATAATTGGCCAATAAACCACCAATAAAAACGGTAATTCCTGAAAAGCCTGAGAAGAGAATGATTTTAATTAACATATAACAAAGTTAGCTTATCCTTAGAATTTCAATAGCAAGCAGAAAAAGGGGGCAAAAGAGGTTCCGGATTAGAAATATATCAAGGTAAGGACACATTGCATGACTGAGAAATGGTTTTTAACTGGTCCATAATAACTGGATGAACTGGTATCCCTTCGTTGATTCTAATAGAATAGGCTTCTCGCTCAGGATCCCCGGGCACAAGTACTTTGGCATCTACGTTAGCAGCTACTGCATTCCTCATGGTAACAATCCAATGATCCATACTTTTTTTGAAGTCTGCCAAATCCCTAAATCCTTCTATGTCCCAGGCGGTAAAAAAGTGACCGATTCCTTTCCCTACCTGTATTTCAGGCATAGTAGAGTGGATTGCAAAAGGAGTGGCAAATGGCCCCCAATTGGCACCACTCAAGACTGAAGTGAGAATATCAACGGCCCCTGCCAAACAATAACCTTTGTGACCAGAGCCCTCTTTAGTGCTTCCTAAGGGCAACAAAGCCCCACCATTGATCATTTCCTCAGGACTGCTTGTAGGTAGGCCATTTTTATCAAGACACCAACCTATGGGTACATTTTTACCTTCCCTTTGAGCAATCTCAACCTTTCCATAGGCAACGGTGCTACTTGCGAAATCGATGACTACTTCTGGCTCATGCAGTGATGGAAATGCAAGTGCAATGGGATTTGTTCCAAGCATTTTTTCCCTTCCATTAAATGGGGCTACTCCTTTAGTGGTATTGGTCATGGATAAGCCGATAAAATCTTCCTTTACAGCCATAAGCGGATAATAACCTGCAGCTCCATAATGGTTGGTATTGCAAACAGCAATGGAACCTGAACCATGTTGATGGGTTTTTTCTATTGCAATGTCCATGCACTTGGGTCCAACTACCAAGCCCAAACCGTTGTCACCATCAATTGTGGCTACCGCATGTTTTTCTCTAAGCACCTTTAGTTTTGGTCTTGGGTTCACTCTGCCAGCCTTAAGCAAATCAAAATACGTTTTAAGTCTGGCGATGCCATGTGAATCTATACCATGTTCATCACTATAGGCCAGGACATCGGCAGCCAAAGCAGCCTCGTCATCAGGAACTCCCAAGGATTTAAAAACGCTTGTGGTAAATGTTCTAAGGGCCAAGTGATGGATATGGGTATACGCGCTGGACATAGTTTATTGGTTAAAGATGGGCCAGAATACCTTTAAAATAAAATTTCGGCAGGACAAAACAAAAACATCCGGCTAACCTAATGGCTAGCCGGATGCACAATTTTGTATCTAAATATTGGTTGAATGATCCCCCATTAAGGTAATGGTTTAATCATGATGTCTTTATAATAAATCAAACTTTTCGGATCATGGGCTTGAAGGGCAATTGTTCCGTGGCTTAATTTTTTTCCACTGTCACCAATTTCTCCTCTATCTGTTTTCTCATTGAATTCATTGACTACTTTACCGTTTATTTTAACGGTGATGTTATCCCCTTGAACAATGATGTGCTGCGTATACCATTCGTTATCCTTCACATAAGTCTCCTTTACATCCTTGAAGCTATAGACACTTCCAGTTTTTCTCCAGTCTCCTTGGGTTTGGTTTACTTGGATTTCATAACCTTTACTTGGCCATCCATCTTCTTCAAATTCGGAGTGTATAAAAATTCCTGAATTGGCTCCAGGCATGGTTTTCACCTGCATTTTTAACTCAAAGTTCTTGAAATCATGTTTTTTATATTTTCCTGTATAAAACATGTGGGACCTAGGGCCTTCCACTTTCACCACTCCATCTTCAATACTAAATGAATCAGGGTTTTCGCTAAAAGACCAACCTTTAAAAGACTTGCCATTAAAAAGCTCCTTCCAGCCTTTATCTGCTTTCTGGGCAGAAACATTTAAGGAGATAAATGCACATATAACAATTGCTATGATTCTTTTCATTAGGTATATTTTGGTATATTATTATTTAAGCGTTCAAATTAATACTTTCTTAGGGATATTTCAAGTAGAAAAAGTGAAACGCAATTCATTTTTTTTCAACTAAATTATTCCAAACAATTTGATAGCAGAATGGAAAATAAGGAAATATAAAAGACAATTTTCTTTCTTTCATCACCTCTTTTAAAATTAAATTAACTTAGAAAGTAATTACATAACAGTATCCTCAAAAATAAAATTTTTGATTTCAGATTACTCACTGTAATTTAGGGAAATTTTTAAAGTAATGTTTTATGAGCCAGGTAGAAAAAACCAGTTATTCCAAGGATGAGCTTTTGGAATTTGAATTGCTTATTAATGAAAAACTGACAATCGCAAAAGATGAATTGAATCAGCTAAAGCGCTCACTCAGCAAACAAAATGACGGAGGGACTGAAAACACAGCCTCCACTTCAAAATTGCTGGAAGATGGGGCAGACACACTGGAAAGAGAAAATTTAAGCCAATTGGCTGCCAGGCAGCAGAAATTCATAATAAATCTTGAAAATGCATTGAGGAGAATAAAAAATGGCACTTACGGCGTTTGTGTAGATACTGGTAAAATTATCAGCAAAGAGAGATTGAGGGCTGTCCCTCACACCATGCACAGTATAGAAGCAAAGCTAGGTAAAAAATAACAGTGGATTATTTACCGCGCCATATAGAAGCCCTCGTATTCTGTTCTGGGGAACCTCTGGGAATAGTAGAAATCCAGAAATGTCTTGCAGAAATGTTTGAGACTGAAATTCCTATGGCTCATCTTGAAGAAGCTTTAGAAGTGTTGACTAGAAAATACACCTCAGCCGATTATTCTTTCAGTTTGGAAAAAATCGCTGGGGGCTATCAATTTTTAACCAAGCCTGCCTACCTAAGTAGTGTAGCCATCCTTCAAAAACACCAGTCTCAAAAACGACTTTCCAATGCCCAATTGGAAACCCTCGCCATCATTGCCTACCGCCAACCGATAACAAAATCGGAAATGGAACAAATCAGAGGAGTTAATTGTGATTACTCTGTTCAAAAACTCCTAGAAAAATCTTTGGTCGCCATTAAAGGTAAATCTGAAGGACTGGGAAGACCCATAATTTATGGCACCAGCCCCAAATTCATGGAATATTTTGGCATCAATGACTTAAGTGAGCTTCCACAGCCTAAAGATTTCAAGGCTGAAGACAACGAAATAGGAAATCAAACCGATTGATTTTAAATTTCTATGTTATTTATCACATAAATAACACTAAATTTGCACCCGCTTTAAAAAGGGGCAATTCACCTTATAATTAGGCGTTTACATTCTATTATTTTTAATACAGCAGAGATGCTGCAAGATTATGAAAAAATTCAATAATAAAACCGGGGATTCTTCAAAGAAATCCTGGGGAGACCAAAAGGAATCAGGCAAACGTAGCTCCTATTCTAAGAAAAAGGACAGTACTGACAAGGTTCCTGAAGAGAAAAGTGAATACAAAGGTAGGGGACGAAACCAGAAGCCTATGTTTGGTAAAGCCGAAGACAGGGACAGGAAGAAAAAACCTTTTAAAAAGCCATTCTCTCCTCTTAAGAGTGGTAAAAATAAAACAGACGAGCAACAACCTGTATACAACCTAAAAAGCATCCAAAAAACCTCCCAAACGGATGCGGATGAAATTAGACTTAACAAATTTATCGCCAATGCTGGCATTTGCTCTCGAAGAGATGCGGATAAACTCATTGAAAAGGGTGAGATTTCTGTAAATGGGAGTATCGTAAAAGAAATGGGCTACAAGGTCCTTCGAAAAGACCGGGTAGAATACAAAGGGAAATCTATCCGTCCTGAAAAGCCCGTTTATATATTACTTAACAAGCCAAAGGATTTTATAACCACAACTGATGATCCGTTTGAGCGAAAAACGGTTATGCACCTGGTCGAAAATGCTTGTGAAGAGCGTCTTTTTCCAGTAGGAAGGTTGGACAGAAACACCACAGGTTTATTACTTTTCACCAATGATGGAGAGCTTTCTGCTAAACTTACTCATCCTTCTTATGAGATCAAGAAAATATACCAGGTAACGCTCGACAAACCTATAGGTAAAAATGATGTGGATGCTATATTGGAAGGCGTAACACTGGAGGATGGTCTCACTGAAGTGGATGACCTTCAGGTGCTATCTAAAGACAGAATGATTTTAGGTATTGAAATTCATTCGGGGAAAAACAGAATCGTTCGAAGAATTTTCGCTCATTTTGGTTATGAGGTAAATGCACTGGACAGGGTGACTTTTGCCGGGCTAAGCAAAAAAGACATACCACGAGGGAAATACCGATTCTTGGACGAGAAAGAGGTAATTAATCTCAAGTTTTTAAACAAAAGGAAAAGTAAAAAGCGACCTATATAGGTCGCTTTTTTGTTTCTAGCACGGATTTGGCTATATTATTTTAAAATAAATCCAAGCAATATGAAAGCCATCTGGAAAGGAAAAATTCTCGCTGAGTCCAATGAGACTGTTTTTTTAGAAAACAATCACTATTTCCCTAATGAATCCTTAAATAGGGAATTTTTCGAAATATCTCAAACTACTTCTGATTGTCCTTGGAAGGGAAGGGCCAATTATTTTCACATTCGCATAGGTGAGGATACCAACCGCGATGCGGCATGGCATTACCCCGCTCCAAAGGAAGCTGCCAAAGAAATCAAAGATTACGTAGCTTTTTGGAAAGGAATAGAGATTAAAGAATAGAGAGCTATGAAGAAGTACAATGCGATCATTATCGGTGCCGGCCAATCGGGAATGCCACTAGCGAAAAAAATAAGTGCAAAAGGCTTGTCTGTAGCGCTCATTGAGAAAAGGGTCATTGGAGGCACATGTATAAATGACGGCTGTTCCCCTACCAAAACCATGGTGGCCTCTGCAAGAGTGGCCCATCTGGTGGGCAGGGCTGAAGACTTTGGTGTCAATGTAAAAAGTTTCTCTATTGATCAAAAAGTCATCAAAGCCCGTAAAGACCACATTGTTACTACCTTTAGGGGAGGGGCTGAGAAAAGCCTTAAAAAAGCAGAAAACGTAGACATCATCTTAGGAAAAGCAACCGTTCTTTCCTCCAACAAAGTAAGCATTGACCGCGAAGGTGCGGAGGTTCTTGAAATTTCTGGCGAAAAAATATTCCTCAACACGGGGTCTTCTCCTTTTGTCCCGGAGATTGATGGTTTGAAAGAAACCCCTTACTTGACGAGCAGCAGCATCATGGAGCTCGAAGAAACGCCTGAACATCTGATTATCTTAGGTGCAGGATATATAGGCCTTGAATTTGGGCAGATGTTCAACAGGTTTGGGAGTAAGGTCACCATTATCGACAAAGCTTCTAGGCTTGTACCCAAAGAGGACAAGGATGTTTGTGAGGAAGTTTCAAAAATATTTAATGAAGAGGGCATTGAAACAATTTTAGAAGCTGCTGTTACAAGGGTAAACTATGAAAACAAGCAATTTAAAATTTATCTGGAAGACAATACAGGGCCAAAAATGGTTGAGGGCAGCCACTTACTGGTAGCTACAGGAAGGAAACCCAACAGCAAAGACTTAGGTCTTGAAGCCATAGGTGTTAACCTAACCAAGAAGGGTCATATAGCGGTGAATGAGACTTTTGAAACAAGCGTTCCAAACATCTATGCCCTAGGAGATGCGGCAGGTTCACCCCCTTTTACCCATATGGCTTATAATGATGCTCACATTGCTTTTAGGAGCATTTATGAAGGGGATAAAGAAATATCATCAAATTACAGGCTGCTTCCCTACTGTGTATTCATCGATCCTCAATTGGCAAGGATTGGACTTAATGAGCAAGAAGCCAAAGAAAAAGGCATCTCCTATAAGGTAGGTAAATTTTTTATGAAGCATGCCGGTAGGGCACTGGAAACCGATGAAACGAATGGTTTTTTTAAGGTAATAGTGGATCCGGAGAGCAAGCAGATTTTAGGTGCTACTATATTAAGCCTGGATGGAGGCGAGGTGATGGCGGTGCTTCAGATGGCCATGGTGGGGAAGTTAACTTATGATAAAATACAAAACCTGCCTATAGCGCATCCTACATTGGCAGAAAGCCTGAATAATTTAATGATGCAAATTGAGTGAATTCCATTAACAACTAATTGTTTTAATGATGGTTGTGTAATACCCCCCTTCAAGGTGGCTAGGGAAAGAGGATTTTCAGAAACCCCAAAGGGGTGCCAAGATTATAGCAAAATGGTACCTGAAAAATACATGAATCCCGTAGGGATGGTATTATAAATTTAGCCAATCCAGCAAAAAATAAAATAAAATAAGTGGCAGGTATAATTTTACCCTTTGATGGCTTTAATGCTGTCACCCCTTTGGGGTTTTGAATTTGATGCGATTTTTAAATCTATAATCCTGTCATCCCTTTGGGATTCGATTTTGTAAATTTGTGTTAGTACTTCCTATGAATAAAATTTAAAACGGTAAACTTTTTTCAGGACGGGTCAGTTTTATACTGTAAACCTATACCAGTACATAAATAATAATATGTACTTAGGGTCTGCTGAAAAACTCAGACAATCTAATCTATAAAAACC
>TARA_R110001592_G_scaffold29350_9_pt1 | contig 49057 bp, 46 predicted proteins | sample TARA_R110001592 | Tara Oceans TARA_R110001592 (sample SAMEA4398387) | marine metagenome | biome: Polar Biome; feature: [SRF] surface water layer (ENVO:00010504); material: water (ENVO:00002006), including particulate matter (ENVO:01000060) such as... | depth 5 m | reverse complement strand
ATACCGACAATCATCACTTTTCGGCGGTATAGAATCGCGGAAATTCGTTGTGATGGATCTGGTGGGAACGAGGTTTTTTGATCTGCCATGAATGGAGTTATCGTTTTACAAACGCTCCTCTATAATAATGATGTCGCCGTTAATATATTCCAAAGCACCGCTTTGTGCCTTTTTCCTGTAATGCGTTCCTTTGATATTGCGCACAATTTCAAATTCCGCCTGATTGGCGTTTGCCGTATAACCACCAGCCAGCGCGACAATGTTCAAAATGTGCGAGGCATCCGATGGTAAAGTGTAGTAACCGGGATTTTTAATCGCGCCGACAATATAGATTCTTTTCACATGGGCTTGTTTTGTCGGAGCAGCTTTAACGGGCTGCGCTTGCGCGGTCTTAATCGAAACAACAGGGTTTTTAAGGTAATCATTGCTGAGGCGCTCAGTGATGATTTTGCGTACATCTGTGATGGTTTTGCCCGTTACCTTGATCTTGCCGATCATCGGCATGTCAATCTGCCCTTGTGCGTTAATATCGTAAGAGCCGCTCAGATCATTTTCCCCTTGAACAGTGATTTCAATGGTATCACCAACAGCGAAAGCAGGCGGTGTATTTCCGGCGTGAGCGCGCGGCTGAAAAGCGCATAGGCTTAACAACAAAGAAAAAAGGGCGACATAACGCCTCGCATGTAAGGCCTTGAAAAACATATATTTTCACAAAGTTACAAAGGTTGAGAATGTTCATTTAGTATGAAGACATGATAGTGTCTTTGCCAAAGTGGAGCAAGCGCGCCACGCACGAAAAACCATAAAAATTGCAAAATTGTGAATTAAAGTTACAAACCCGCGGATTCGTTGGGTTTATTAGGGACGTACATGCTCTTTGGTGATGTCATGCATGATAATGCGTGAACCAACCGGAAGATCGATCAGCTGCACATAGACTTCGGGCGCAAGGCCGTCCGTGGCAAACAGATCGGCAAACCCTGTGATGGCCTCGGCAAAACGGTTGGCCGCTTCTTTGGGTTCTGTCTCATATAAAGGACGTTGGAGCAAAAGCGCATATTCGAATGGCTCTGTTTGCGCGATGATATCTGATTGACGGCGCAGGCGCACAAGGTATTTTGACAGCTTGGCGACGATATAATCTGCTGCGTAGGGGCCTTCGGCCTCATAAATTGCTTGGTAGTTTTTAATCCCGATAAAGACGATGAATGTACGCTCGCCGTAACGATCCGCACGGTCAATCGCCGATAGGAAAAGCTGGTTAAAGGCGGATTTGGCAATAATACCGCCCGCACTGGGGAAATCTTCGCTGTCATCACCGATTCGTTTGATCAGAGAGATGAGATAGCGCGCATTATCAATGGTGACGTCCAAAGCTTCGGGGTCAATCGGCTTGCTGATGGCATCGTTTGCACCGCTTTGGATGGCTTCTAACTGTTGTACGGAAGGCCCCATTTGTACGATATACGGATATAGCCCCGTTGCGCGGCGTAAATTCAAAATGACGGGTTGCGCGCTGGTGAGTGGCGCGGGGTCGATGAAGATGACATCAAAGTCTTCTTTGGAAAGGCGCTCGACTGCGTTGTTTTTGACCGGCTCCTCGGTGATTTTGTGACCGAGTGTTTCCAGACGGTTACTCATAAGCTGTGCGGTAATGTCTTCTCTGTCAACTACGAGGATTTTCATTGTGTGTGCCTTTTGCTTGTCTGTGCTGTGTGTAGAAAATTATGTGTCATTCAAATGCGATTTTGTAAAAACATTGCGATGCTTGCACATTGCACATTGATAATGGCAAAAAAACCTTTAAAAAAATACTAATAAATATAAGTCAAAAATCCTATGTTTATTTACGTGCTTATTTCCTTTAGGATACGAAGCTCTAAAAGTGAATGTTTGTGCTGTCTGAAGGATGATTATGAGTATTACCTTATATAAGAATGATTTACCTGACGGTCTTGATTTAGGCAAGGTCGTCGCAATTGATACTGAAACGATGGGATTAAACCCGAACAGGGACCGCTTGTGCCTTGTGCAATTATCCAGCGGGGACGGCACGGCGCATCTTGTACAAATGACAGATCCGTCGTTTGATGCGCCGAATTTGAAGAAGCTTGTTGCTGATCCTGCTGTTATGAAATTATTTCACTTCGCGCGCTTTGATGTTGCGATTTTGAAATATGCGCTGGGTGTGGATTGTCCGAATATCTATTGTACCAAGATCGCATCGAAATTGGTGCGTACATATACGGACAGGCATGGCTTGCGTCACCTCTGCCGTGAATTGATCGGCGTTGATCTGAATAAATACCACCAATCTTCGGATTGGGGCGCGGCAGAGCTGAGCACAGAGCAGCTTAATTATGCCGCCAGTGATGTTTATTATCTGCACCAGCTTAAAAAGCATCTGGATACAATGTTGGCGCGTGAAAATCGCACCCACATCGCGCAAAGCTGTTTTGATTTCATCGGCACACGCGCAGAGCTGGATTTAAGCGGTTGGTTCTACGATATTTTCGAACATTAAATAAAGAAGGGTATGTATTGTCGTGACGCGTAAAACACAAGAGCAATCACAAGGCGGCGATGCACTTCAAAAAGATGTGGCTTGCGCCGTTCATGTCCTGAGAGAAGAAGCCGAAGCTTTGCGCGCCTTAGCAGATATCGTGGATGATTCTTTTCATCATGCTGTCGAAGCCATTGACGGTATGAAAAACACCGCGCAATTTTCCGGTCGTCTTATTATTGCGGGCATCGGCAAAAGCGGCCACGTCGCGCGCAAGATTGCCGCAACGATGGCATCGACAGGAACACCGTCTTATTTTGTGCATCCGGGCGAGGCCAGCCATGGCGACATGGGTATGATTACCGAGCGTGATGTTGTTCTGATGTTGTCGAATTCAGGCGAGAATTCCGAGCTTTCTGATTTAATTCATTATACGCGCCGATATGATATCACTCTGATTGCGATGACCAGTAAGCCGGAATCGAGCCTTGCGCGTCACGCCGATGTGACGTTGCTTCTCCCGCAAGTGGGCGAAGTATGCCCGAATGGTCTTGCACCCACCACCTCAACGACGATGATGATTGCCTATGGCGATGCGCTGGCGATTGCTTTGTTGGAACGAATGGGGCTAACGCCGGAACAATATAAAGTGTTCCATCCGGGCGGAAAATTAGGGCAAAAATTATTGAGCGTTTCCGAATTGATGGTGTCAGGCGATGATTTGCCGATTGTTTCCGCAAGCGCCCTGATGGGTGAGGCTTTGATTGCTTTAACGGAAAAGAATTTAGGGTCTGTTCTGGTGTTTGATGGTGAGGAGCTTAAAGGGATCGTGACCGATGGGGATTTAAAACGCCACATGGCGCCCGATTTGCTGCAAAAATCTGTCACCGATATTATGAGCACTACTCCAAAGACCATCGACAAGAATGCCCTTGCGGTTGAAGCACTTGATATCATGACCAAAATCCAAGGCCAATATATCACCAGTTTAATCGTCACGGATCAGGGCAAAACATGCGGTATGATTCGCCTTCAAGATTGTTTGCAGGCGGGCGTTGCCTAACGCTTTTGCCGCTATTTTAAGCCTTTTACTTTGATTTGTGTTGGTGCTAATCTCTAAAGCCCAATTTCCTTATACTATATGGAATATATCAATGGATTTAAATCAAGATCACCTAAGCGAAGAAGAGCAAAACGCCCGCATGGAACGTTTGAGCCGCCGTGATCGTCAGGCGCATGTGTCGGCGCGCTATTCCAATTTTGTGCGCTTGATGCGCCTTGCTTTGCCGTTATGTGCGGTCATTATTGTTGCCTTTTTATTCATCAGGCCAGGCGTTGAAGATCAGGTGATTGTGCCGATAGAAGAAGTGACAAAAGCGCCTGATTTACAAAATCAGAAAATCGCCAAAAATGAATTACTCAACCCGAAATTTGAAAGTATGGATAATAAAAGCCAGCCTTATCAAATTGTTGCGCAGCGCGCGGTGCAAGGCGAAACCAATAAGGATCTGATCATGCTGGAGCAGCCTGTTGGCGTGCTCACCATGAAAGACGGCGTTGAGGTCACGGTGACGTCAAAAACCGGCGCATATCGGCAGGATACGGAACGGTTCTTTTTAGAAGGGGAGGTATCGCTTCAACATGGGGGCGGCTATATCCTGAAAAGTGAAGAGGCGCATATTGATCTGCAAAAGAATTTAGCGTGGTCGGAAAAGGATGTTAGTGGCTCTGGCCCTGATATGACGATTGCGGCGCGCGGCGTACAAGCCAACGGCGAAACGGGGGAGATCGTATTCTCCGGTCCGGCAAAGCTGACGCTGGCTAAAGGGTTTGGAGGCGTGGAATGATTATGCGGCGGCTTACCCTTTTTATTGCGGTGTGCGGCGCTGCACTCACGACGGCGGCTTATGCGCAAAATGCGGTGAATCCTGATCGTGACAAGCCGTTGGAAATCACGGCTGATGAAAGTCTGGAATGGCACAGGAATGAATTATTCTTTCAGGCGAAAAAGAACGTGCGCGCGGTGCAGGGGGCGACGACTTTATTGTCTGATGTTCTGGTTGCGAAATATCGCGAGAGCAAAAAAAGCAACATGGAAATTTACAATATTCAAGCCACAGGCAGCGTGCAGATTATCTCCGCGAAAAGCAAAGCCTATGGCGATAAGGCTGTTTATAATGTTGATAAAGGTTTCGCCGTCATGACAGGGCGGAATTTACGCCTTGTATCAGAAGATCAAACGGTAACCGCGCGTGATAAGTTGCAATATTGGGTCAATCAGGGGCGTTTAGAGGCCATCGGGCGCGCCGTTGCGGTGCGTGAAGGTGATCGGGTTGAGGCGGATAAGCTGATTGCGGTGTTCCTTGAGGGCGCAGACGGAAAACGCGTTTTAAAAACCCTCGAAGCGATCGGCAGCGTGGTGATTACAACGCCAACCGAAGTGCTGACGGGGGATCGCGCGCGATATGAAGCCCAAACAAATATCGCCGAATTACAAGATAATGTCAGAATTACCAAAGGGCCGAATGTTCTGGAAGGCGCGCGCGCGCAAGTGAATCTTGAAACCAATATCAGCAAGATTTTCGGCTCTAAGGATAAGGATGGGGGGCGCGTAAAGGGCGTATTCTATCCGCGTTCGGAAGATAAGCCGTAAGAGATTAGTTTACATAGACGCATAAAACGGTTTATAGAATATTAGATATTTCTAAATATTTGGATTTGGGAGGAAGACATTGTGACGTTCTTTTTGCAATGGATTTTGATGGCAGCCGTACAATTGGCTGCAACGATGTCACCGGGGCCGGCCTTTGTCGTGGCGGTGCGTAATGCGATGGCCTATAACCGACCAATCGGTATTTTAACCGCGCTGGGTTTGGCATGCGGTGTTGCGGCGCACGTCATTTTCGTGCTGGCGGGAATCTCATTTCTAATCGCAAAATCCGTGTTTTTGTTTAATTTCATTAAATATGCGGGCGCGGCCTATCTGTTTTACATTGGTGTTAAGGCGCTGATCTTCTCAAAAAAGAAAGAAGATACACAAAACGCTGTACAGAACTCGGTACCTGATAAACCGTTAATTTCGGGGTATAAGGCTGTGTTGAACGGATTTTTGACCAATCTCCTAAATCCCAAGGCGGTTGTGTTTTTCACGGCGGTTTATACGCAATTTATTGACCTGTCCACCCCTGTATTTATGCATTTGGCCTATGGCGTGACTTCCGTCGCGATTGAGTTTTTATGGTTTGCGGGTGTGGCAATTGTATTGACCAATCCTGCGGTAAAATCAAAATTTATGAAGATTATGCACTGGATAGAGCGTGGTTGTGGTGGACTGATGATCGGTCTTGGCGTAAAATTGGCTTTAACAAAGTAACTTAAGAGTATCGATGAACGGAAAATCCAAGATATCAAGAAAACCGAGATTGCAGACTGTGCCAAAGGGACTGTCCGTACTTCACCTTTCGAAATCCTATAAAAAACGCCCCGTTCTGCGGGATGTGAGCCTGAATGTTGAGCGCGGCGAAGCGGTAGCATTGTTGGGGCCGAATGGTGCGGGTAAGACAACGTGTTTTCATATTATTACAGGACTGATCGGCGCAGATGGCGGCGCGATTATGCTTGATGGTCAGGATATTGCGGGTCTGCCGATGTATCGCCGTTCGCGTATGGGCGTTGGCTATTTGCCGCAGGAGGCTTCAATTTTTCGCGGCTTATCTGTTGAGGATAATTTGCGCGCCGTGATTGAATTGCAGGATTTAAGCAAGGAAGATCAAGACCTTATGCTGGAAGACCTTCTCGCTGAATTCAGCGTGGAGCATCTACGGCGCACGCCTTCACTTGCCCTGTCAGGCGGAGAGCGCAGACGTGTTGAGATTGCGCGTGCCTTGGCGGCGCGGCCTGATTTTATGCTGCTGGATGAACCGCTCGCCGGTGTTGACCCGATTGCGGTGAATGATATTCGTAACCTGATTTCCCAATTGAAAAACCGCGGAATCGGCGTTTTGATTACTGATCATAACGTGCGCGATTGTCTGGGGATCGTTGATCGTGCCTATATTCTTCATGATGGTAAGGTTTTGATGGAAGGCAGCCCCGATGACATTGTTGATAATGATGATGTCCGCCGCGTCTATCTGGGCGAAGGATTTTCCCTGTAATTTCGCACTATGCGTTCGTATTTGTGATGCTATTTTTTGTGGCACATGATAAAATGTGAACATGAATACATTTTCCCAAAAACTTGATTTACGGCAGTCGCAGCAGCTTGTCATGACGCCGCAACTACAGCAGGCGATTAAGTTGCTACAGCTTAATAACGTCGAGTTGGGCGAGTATATTGAGGAAGAATTGGAAAAGAATCCGCTGCTTGAAAAGGTGGATGCTGACGCCGATCAGGAGCAACAGGACGCGCCCCCCGAAAAAGAAGAAAAAGATAATATGGACACCGCGTTCGAGGCTTCGGAAACGTCGGATTTTGACGCCGGATCATCTATGGCCGATATGGGGATGGGCGGCAATTCGAAATTCGATACAATGGATGATTCCTTTGAAAATCGGATGAGCGCGGAAAAAACCCTGCGCGAACATTTAACCGAACAACTGAACGTGGCCTGCGCCGATGAACGCGATCGTATGATTGGCGCATTTCTAATCGACAGGCTGGATGAAAGCGGTTATTTGCGCGATGAGCTTGATATGTTGGCGGAGCGTTTTGGTTGCTCCGAAGGACGTTTAGAGGCACTGGTTACACGTATGAAGCAATTTGATCCTGCCGGGGTATTTGCACGCGATTTATCAGATTGCTTGATGTTACAGCTTGAGGAGCGCGGGCAGCTTGATGCGCCGATGCGTAAGTTGCTGGATCATCTGCAAATGCTGGCGGATCATGACTTTAAGAAACTCGCGGATGTTTGTGAGGTCAATGAAACCTATTTGATGGATATGGTTGAGGAAATAAAAAGCCTGAACCCCAAACCGGCAGGGACGTTTGACCATTTTGTCGTGCAAACGGCTGTGCCTGATGTGTTGATGAAAAAGATGCCTAAAAATTTGGGCGGGGGTTGGCGCGTTGAATTGAATAACGAAACGCTGCCGCGCGTTCTGGTTAATCAGGAATATTATACGCAAGTTTCTGAAAGCGCATCACAAAAGGCCGACCGCGAATATGTGAGCACGCAACTGGCTTCGGCAAATTGGCTCGTGCGTGCGCTAGACCAACGCGCGCAAACCATTCTAAAGGTCGGCAGTGAAATCGTCGAGCAGCAAGATGCGTTCTTTAATTACGGGATCGAATATTTAAAGCCGCTGACTTTGAAGGACATTGCCGAAGAAATCGAAATGCATGAAAGCACCGTGAGCCGCGTCACCACGAATAAGTTTATAGGAACGCCGCGCGGTATATTCGAGCTTAAGTTCTTCTTCTCTACCGGATTGGTGTCAGACAGTGGTATGGTGTATTCCTCAGAGGCGATAAAGGCACGCATAAAAACGATGATCGACGCGGAGGAGCCGACCAAGATTTTATCCGATGATAAATTGGTCGATATTTTGAAAGCAGACGGGATCGATATTGCGAGAAGAACCGTTGCTAAATACCGCGAGGGAATGCATATTGGCTCCTCAGTGCAAAGAAGGAAGCAAAAAAAGAATTTGGCATAGATGTGATAACGGTTTAAGACACATAAACATGCAGGAAATAAAGTTTTTTTGACGTAAAAGAAGGAAGAAAACCATGGAAATGACTGTTCAAGGCAAACAAATGGATGTTGGCGATGCGTTACGTGATCACGTAACCGATAAGCTGTCTGATATTGATCAGAAATATTTCAATAACGCAACGGATGCGACTGTGACTTTCGCAAAAGAAGGACATGGCAACCCGATGTTTAAGGTGCATATTTCCTTTAACGTCGGAAAAAACATTCAGGTTGTAACAGAATCAATTGAACATGACCCGTATGCGGCGTTCGATTCAGCGTCTGAAAAGGCGGCTAAGCGTTTAAGACGTTATAAAAGACGTTTGCGCGATCATCATAACAGAACGGAGAAATCTCCCGAGATTGAAATGATGAAAGCCAAGGCCTATACGCTGGCACAAGAAGCCTATGAAACGCCTGAGCAGGATAATGACCATGACGAAGCGGTTTCTGTTGAAAAAGATCCGGCGATCATTGCAGAAATTCAAACGCATATTGAAAAAATGAGCGTATCCGAAGCGGTTATGCGTATGGAGCTTGCCGATCAAACCGCATTGATGTTCAGAAATGCGAGTAATGAGAAGCTGAATATGGTGTATATGCGCAAAGACGGTAATATTGGCTGGATCGAGCCGGACGACCAATAAAACCATTCTATGGTATATCCGTAAGTTTTCTAAAGACCCTGTGAGTAAATCCGCAGGGTCTTTTGCATTAAAGATACCTATTTCCTGCCTAATAGTAATAAATTTTAATACTCAAAATCGCGGCACATGAGGTGTCTGTTATTAAGTTATTGATATCGTTTTAATTTTAGTGTTTTGCGGTGCAAGAAAAGTTTTACTAGCAATTTTCGCGCAAACCATGTTAAACCCGCCCCGACGTTTTGTATGAACAAAAGGACAGGGTGATGAGCATCTCAAAATATGTGGATTTTGATTTATTCTTAAACCGAATAAAAGCGCATAGCGCAAAACAAGCTTTTCAGCAGATTGCACAAGAGAGCGCGGCTTTGTGCGGTGCGTCTGCTCCTGATCTGTTTGATCTGATCCAAAGCCGTTTTGACGAAGGCGGCGCGCATGGTGAAAAGGGCGTTTCTGTTTTCGATCTGAAATCTGTAAAAATCAAATCATCCCTTATGTTCGTGGCAACATTTGATCAGGGACTTGATCTGAATGCACATGATGCACAGTCCGTACATGCCTTTGTAGGGGTGCTTTCGCCATTCTCAAGCGGTGCAGCGCATTTACAGCGTCTTGCTTGTGTATCACGCCTGTTCCGCTCAAACGATCTGTGCGCGACCCTACGCGAAACAAGAAATGAAGATGAGATGCGGGTTTTATTTATGCCCGATCAAGATTGGATGATTGCAGCCTAGAATGGGGTCCGTATCGTTCTTAGTGAACAACGACAGGCTCAAGGTCTTTTTGTCTGGCAATAACTACAGCCTTATCCAGCGTATCTGTCACGGATAATTTCTCACCATCCGCACCGAATATGGCGTAACCATGCTTCGTTTTGTTTTGGACAGGTTTGATGTAGGCAATTTGGTGAAGGCCAAAACTCTTAAAATCACGAGAAGAAAGGGTCTTTAGAATTTTTTTAATTCTGGCATTATCTTCAAGATTTTTATCGGTCATGTTTTCTTCAGCCTTTTTCTTATATTCGATACTTCTTATGAAACACTAAAAACGATGTCTTTGTCAAAATTCATTTAGCTTTCGTCGTCAGAGCTATCCACATCAATGGTTTTAAGCTCCTTCTTCGATACTTGCTTTTGCTTGATTTTGATTTTCACGGCGTGTGATTCGGGCACCAAACGTTGCAAGTTGATATGGAGCAATCCATTATCCAGATCCGCGCCGCAGACCTCTATGCCATCGGCAAGGACGAAGTGACGTTGGAACTGGCGCGCCGCAATACCGCGATGCAGATATATTTTATCTCGGTCATCTTTTTGTTTGCCGCGTACGGTGAGCTGGTTATGGTCTGTTTCCACATCCAGATCGTCCATCGAAAATCCGGCAACCGCCAGCGAAATCCGCAGGCCATGTTCACCAATTTGTTCGATATTATAAGGGGGGTAACCATCGCCGCTGCTTTTACGCATACGGTCAATCGTTTTTTCGAAATCGTCAAAGCCCAAAAACAGGGGGCTATCGAAAAGGGATAAGCGTGTCGTCATTGTTAAAACTCCTCCTTAATTGAGCGAGATTTTAAATTATGTTTACATGTGACCCGCATTAGCAGCATCACAAGGGGTATCATACAGGAGTTATGCTGGTTTTTTCAAGCAGACTTTACAAATAGGCGGTCGCAATAGCCGCATTCCACGGATGGTTGATCATCAAAGCTGTACCAGACTTTCGGATGACCAAGCGCACCGCCGCCGCCATCGCACGAAACGCCGTCCGCATGGGCATCAATTTTGATTGTTTCAGGGGCTTTGTGTTGTTCCATGATGAACTCCTTCATATTACAACGCCATTTAAGTGAAAACGGTGGACAAAGACAAGCGATATTCTTGTGAAAGGCACGCGGAATGTCATTGTTCTGACGCTGGCGCTTACGACAGTTTTTTCCAGATCGTCCCGTTTACGGTGTCCTCTATGGCAATACCGATCGCGAGTAATTCATCACGGATTTCATCAGATCTTGCATAATCTTTGTTGGTGCGCGCGTCTTTGCGTTGTTGCAGCAAGGATTCAATATGATCTGTATCAACCGAATCGTCTGAAACACCGTAACCAAGCCACTTATCCGGATTTTGCTGCGCTATGCCAAAAAGCTTTGCTGCAGCAAAAAACTGTGCTTTTTGTTGCGGTGATCGGGTTTCCACCAGATTTTTAGCCAGCGCGAAAAGGACTGCGATGGCTTTGGGCGTGTTTAAATCATCGCATAAGGCCTCAATAAAATCATCGGGCAGTGCAGGCGCATCGATGTCTGTGATGTCAATATCGACAACTTCGCGCAGGCTCTGATAAATACGATCCAGCATTTTCTTGGATTGTAAGATGGAGTCCTCTGTCCAGTCCAAAGGCTGGCGGTAATGCGCGGACAGCAAGGTCAGGCGTAAAACTTCGCCCTCATATTGTGTCACCAGATCATGGGCGAGGGTCACATTGCCCAAAGATTTGGACATCTTCTCCCCTTCAACGGTGACAAAACCGTTATGCACCCAATATTTTGCAAAGCTGGCGAGGTCATTTTCATCACCATTCGCACAGCAGCTTTGGGCGATTTCGTTTTCGTGATGGGGGAATTTTAAATCTGCGCCGCCGCCATGAATATCGAAAGGCAGGCCAAGATGCTCCTGCGCCATGGCGGAACATTCAATATGCCACCCCGGACGCCCTGTGTTCCATGGGCTATCCCAGCCCGGTTCGCCGTCATGGCTGGGTTTCCACAAAACGAAATCCGCAGGGTCTTTTTTATAACTTGCCACCTCAACGCGCGCACCGGCGATTTGCTCGTCGCGGTTGCGTCCTGATAATTGGCCATAGGCCGCAAAGGAGGGGACATGAAACAAAACATGACCGTCAGCCGCATAGGCATGGCCTTTCTCGATCAATGTTTCGATAATTGTGATCATGTGGGTGATGTTATCGGTTGCACGCGGTTGTTTGTCGGGGCGCTTCACGCCCAGAGAGGCCATATCCTGATTATAGATATCGGTGTATTTTTTGGTGATGGTGTCAATCGCCTCCCCCGTTTTTTGCGCGGCGGCGATGATTTTGTCATCAACATCGGTAATATTGGACACATATGTGACTTTTGGATAAAGCGCGCGTAAAACATTTGCGAGCACGTCAAAGACCACAGCCATGCGTGCATTTCCGATATGCGCGTAGCTGTAAACCGTTGGTCCACAAGCATAAATACGCACATGGTCGGGGTCGATGGGGGTGAAGATTTCCTTTTGACCCGTCAGGGAGTTTTGCAATTTCAAGGGTGTCATGCTCTATAAATATCCTTCAATGTCGCTTTTTACTGGAAAATACGGTATAGAAACGCTAAGACCAACCCTTAATTTTAGGTTTTTAAAAAATGGTTATGCAGATGACAGATAGAATGTCCCCTAATATTATCGTACAAGATAATCGTCCGAGCCGAGAAGAAGCGATGAAAGCGGTTGAAACGCTTTTACGTTGGGCGGGTGAAGATCCTGCGCGTGAAGGGCTTATTGAAACACCAAAGCGTGTTGTGAAAGCGTATGAGGAATTTTTCTCAGGCTATACAAAAGACGCGGCGGCGGAATTATCCAAAACATTCGAAGATATCGAAGGTTTCGATGACATGGTTGTTGTCAGAGATATCGATTTCGTATCGCATTGTGAACATCACCTTGTGCCTATTTTGGGCAAAGCGCATGTCGCTTATTGGCCTGATGAGCAAGTGGTGGGTATTTCTAAACTGGCGCGCATCGTCGATATTTTTGGTCGTCGTTTGGTGTCACAGGAAAATATGACCCGCAATATTTTACAATGTATCGATAAGACCTTAAAGCCCAAAGGCGTTGCCGTTTATATTGATGCGAACCATCAATGTATGTCGACGCGTGGTGTCAATAAGGGTGCATCATCGACGGTTACTTCTATGTTCTCTGGTATCTTCAAAGAAGACAGGGACGTGCAGCGTCGCTTCCTTGATATGATTAAGTTTTAAGGGTAACGTGCTGTCGACGACGATTTAAAGGAGCGCGGCATGACCACATTTTCACTTCCCAAATGGTATGATCTGCACACGCATTTCCGTCAAGGTGGCGCGATGGCGGCCTATATTAAAGCGCATTATGATATGGGCTGCGCTGGTGCGTTGGCGATGCCCAACACAAAGCCGCCAACCGCCGTTGTTTTTGAAAGCGATGAAAGTGATGCGTATTGGAGCATTGAGCGCTATATGCGTGATATCAATACGGCGGGCGGGGATCAGTTCTCTACTTTAATCGTGCCCTTATATCTGACCAAAGACACAACCCCCGATATGATTCTTAAAGGCGCGCAATCGGGCATTTTAAATGCATGTAAATCCTATCCGCCCCACGGCACAACGGGCGCGGAGTTCGGTATTCCCATTACAGAATTTATAGAAAACGGCGTGTTTAAAGCGATGGAAGAGGCAGGCGTTGTCTTGTGCGTTCATGGCGAAGAGCATGGTTTGAGCGGCGATCGGTATTTTGATCGTGCAGAAAATGCAGAAGAAATTTTCTATGCGGAGCGTATGCCGCGTGTGCGTGAGGCTTTTCCTGATCTGAAAATCGTGTGTGAACATGTCACCACCAAAAAGGCCGTGGATTTTGTAAAAGGCGCAGGCGCGCAAACGGCGGCGAGTATTACGCCTCAACATTTGATCCATACCATCGGCGATTTGATACAAGGATTGAAATATCATTTATTCTGTTTGCCTGTTTTAAAGCATGTCGAAGATCGTGACGCCCTGCGCGGCGCGGTGACCGATCCGAACAATACCCAGTTTTTTGCAGGAACGGACAGTGCCCCCCATACAACCAAAGCAACCGATTGCGGTTGTGCCGCCGGATGCTTCACAGGGGGGATTGCCCCGCAACTCTACGCGCATGCGTTTGAACTGGCAGGGGTGGATTTATCACAGGGCGAAGGGCAAGCAATTTTCCAAAGATTTTTGTGCGATGTTGGTGCGACATTTTACGAACTGACCCGCTCTGCTGACACCTTCACATTGACCAGAGAAGAAACGCCCGTTGCTGTGTTGAAAACACCCGACGGGGACGTGACGCCCTTGCCGTTGGGGTTACAACAACCGAGCGTGCCATGGTCGATCAAACTGTAAATTCGGTGGACTGGCAACGTCTGCTCGATCCCGATATTCAAGATTTTATTCACGCCCATGCGTCAGATGATGTGAAGCAGCTTGCACTGAAAAAAGCACCTGATTTGAACTGGCCATACAGCCTGATACTGGATCAGATCAGGGTGCGCCAAAAAGCCAAAACCAAGTCACATGATCTGTACGAAACGGATAGTTTCATATTCCCTTTCAATGAAACATATGAGCAGGCCTCGTCCTCCCCTTGTGCGCGATATAAGGAACGGTTGGTATCGGGACAAACATTCGTTGATTTAACCGCCGGAAGCGGCGCGGATTCCTTTCACATAGCCCAAGGCTTTGCGTCCTCTGTTTTGGTGGAGCGCGATGCGCATAGCGCGGAGCTACTCACCCATAACGCACAGGCTTTGCAAGCATCAGGGTGGCTGGATGGACAAATAAGCGTACACCACGGCGATGCTTGTGATTATGTGCGTGATATGGCCGCTGTGGACGCTGTGTTTATTGATCCGCAGCGTCGCGAAAATGGGCGTAGGGCGTTATATGATTTCTCTGCCTGCTCGCCCGATATCATGGATCTTTTGCCCGTTTTGAAAACCAAGGCGAAAAAGATACTTGTGAAGGCCTCGCCTTTTCTTGATATCGGTCATGCAACGGCGCAGTTGCAAATGGTGGTGCAGGTTCATGTGGTGCAGTGGCAAAATGAATGCAAGGAGGTCTTGTATCTTTTGGATTGTGATTCAGGCGGGCAGGATATCGACCCTGAAATTACAGCCGTTGATCTGGATGATGAGGGCAGGGCGGTGAAAAGTTTTTCATACTTCACCGCGCGCGAAAAAGACGCGGTGATATCCTGCGCCATGCCTCAAAAATATATTTTCGAACCCGGCCCCGCCTTTCAAAAGGCCGGTGGATTTAAAACAATGGCGGCGCAATATGGTGTCAGTAAACTCCACCCGAACAGCCAGCTTTATACTGCACAATCGCCGCGCGAAAACTTTCCGGGGAAATGTTATGAGGTGGTTGGCCTTTATCCCGTGAAGGCGAAAGACTTGCCCGTTGATAAAGCCGATCTGGCGGTGCGCAATTTCCCTGCATCGGTGAAGGAATTGCGCAAAAAGCTTAAATTACGTGATGGCGGGGCGCACCGAATATTCGCGACAACGCTCTGCGATGATTCTAAAAAACTCATTTTATGTTTGAAATAGTGCTTACGAAATACAATGACTAGTAGTTGCGGTTTTATGGATAACTTCCAAATTATTTTCAATACTTAAAGACGTTATTAAGTATTAGCTCTATATAATATTGTGGGGAATAGTTCTCGATAAACTCTAGAGCGTGCACAACATAAGTATTTAGATGAGTATACCAACCGTCTCAAATTATGAAAAAAAGTCTGGTGATCAGGGCATTCGCGCTGATCAAAAGCCTATTTTTGCCTTTAAAAGCATTTTTGTATCCTCCCCTCAGAAAATATGGCGAAGCAAGATTAGCTGGCGTATTGCCTTTGCGGCTTTTATGACCATTATGCTTGTTCAAACATTGGTTCTTAATCTTGGCGGTATTGAGAAATACAGGCTGGAGCAATTGAACCTTCTGAAAGTTGAGGCACGCGCGGCTGTGGGAGCGCTCATTAATCTCAATAAAAAGGGAACGCAGACGTCACCGTTTGAAGAAAAACAAGTGAACGGTCTTTTTAATATGACTCATATTACAGGGCTGAGCGTTTACTCTTACACATTCAATCATATTCAAACCTATGGCAATAAACCACGTATTGACGCGAAACTAGGAACATTAAACAGCGAGTATAGAAGTGCCGATGGGCATTATTATGAATTTGTTTTGAAAGGTTCTGATATCCAGAGCATGTTCACCGTTGTCGTTCAAGTTGATTCCAGCGATATCAAAGCAAATATATTCGCATATGTTCTGGATAGTATCAAAATTATGGTGATTTTATCGTTGTTGGTGACAACGGTGTTAATGATTGCTCTTGGAAAATGGTTGTTGGAGCCTTTGTTGTTTGTGCGCTCAAACTTGATTTCGGCGTTTAAGAATCCTGAAGCGCCTGATATTGCGCCATCTCCCTATGATAAAGGTGATGAAGTGGGCGCGGTTATTGATTTGACGCAAAGGTTGATCGCGCAGAATGCCGATAATATTAATAACTTAAAAAGCACGGCTGAGGACAAGATTCATAAGCTTGCCTATTATGACAGCCTGACAGGCTTGCCGAACCGCGCTTACTTTGTGCAAAAATTGAGCGAGCGTATGATTTTAAACCGTGATGAAACGGTTGATCGTTTTGCCGTGATTGCGCTCGATCTTGATCATTTCAAGGATATCAACGATTCGATGGGGCATAATGTTGGTGACGCGATCTTAAGATCTGTCGGAAAAAGATTGCAGGCTTCTTTGCCTGAATCTGCGGTTATTTCGCGTACAGGTGAGGATGAATTTGCGGTCATGGTGCCCCTTCATGGTGATGTCACAACCGCAAAAGATGTGGCGCAGCGCGTCATTGGTATCGTGCGTAAGGAACCCTTTAGAGTCTTTAATGAGGAATTTCAGATACGCGCTTCGGTTGGTGCATCGACATTCCCTGATAATGGCGCAGAGCCTGATTCAGTGCTTAAGAATGCGGATATCGCCTTAAACCGCGCCAAGGAAGAAGGGCGCGATACGATCAAGGAATACACCGAAGACTTTGACCGCGCTGTTCAGGAACGTTTCCAGATTTTGCGTGATTTGCGTGATGCGATGGAGCATGACGAATTACAGCTTTATTTCCAGCCGCAGCTTTGTTTGAAAACGGGCGCCGTGATTGGCGCAGAAGCGTTGATCAGATGGTGGAAACCTGATGACAGTAAAGAGGGTGGAAAATTTATATCGCCCGGCGTTTTTATTCCGGTTGCTGAGCAATCAGGCTTGATTGTGCCAATCGGACAATGGGTGCTTAAGCGGGCATGTCAAGTCGCAAAACGCTGCCATGATGAACATGGTTTTCAAATCCGTTTTGCGGTCAATGTGTCGGGTAATCAATTTGTGCATGGCGATGTTTGCGCCGATTTGTCTAAATATCTGGCGGAAACAGGCGTTAATCCGAATTTGTTAGAGCTTGAAGTGACGGAAAGTGTGTTTATGGATGATATCCAGCACACGGTTGAGATATTGAATACACTTCATTCTTTGGGTGTTGAAATCGCGATTGATGATTTCGGGACGGGTTATTCTTCTTTATCCTATCTCAGTCAATTCCCGATTGATCGTTTGAAAATTGACCAATCATTTATACGCAATGCCTTAAATGACAAAGATAACGCATCGATTGCGCGCACGATTATCAATCTTGGTCACTCGTTGAATTTGCAAGTGATCGCGGAAGGTGTTGAAACCAAACAGCATGAAGAGTTCCTTGTGAAGCAGGGCTGTGACGAAGTGCAGGGTTTCCGTTATGCGAAGCCTATGCCTGCCGAAGACCTGTTTGAATTTATCAAAAACTATAATGGCGATCTGGAAAGCTTCGGCGCATAGTTATTGCCATATCCGGTGTTTTGTCTATATTGATTTCCTTAGTAAATGATTGGAAATTCAAGCGTAGATTATGACACAAAATCTTTATTCAGGCTCAATAACCTCTAAAAAATGCGGCGCTCTTAGCGGGGCGGCACTTATTCCGGGCGATAAATCTATATCGCATCGCTCTATTATGCTGGGCGCGTTGGCGATTGGTGAAACAATAATCGGCGGCTTGCTGGAGGGCGAAGATGTCCTGCACACCGCGGCGGCCATGCGCGCAATGGGCGCGAAAATCGAACATAGCGATGACGGGCTGTGGCGCGTTAATGGCGTGGGTATTGGTGGCTTGCATGAGCCGAGCAGCGTGCTGGAAATGGGCAATAGCGGTACATCAACCCGCCTGTTGATGGGGCTTGTGGGTGGTCATAACATCACGGCAACCTTTACGGGTGATGCATCATTGGTCAAACGTCCGATGCGCCGCATTGTGACGCCGCTGGAAATGATGGGCGCAACGTTCCTTTGTCGTTCAAATGACAGGCTGCCCCTGACGGTTAAGGGCGCGCAGGATACTCTGCCGATTGAATACACATTACCCGTCGCCAGTGCGCAGGTGAAATCCGCGATTATGCTCGCAGGGTTGAATGCATCGGGGCGTACAACGGTGATCGAAGATCATCCGACGCGTGACCATACGGAAAATATGTTGCGTCATTTCGGCGCCGAGGTGAATGTTGAGGAACTGGAAAACGGTGCGTATGCCGTTTCCCTATGCGGTCAGCAAGAGTTGCGCGGTTGTGCCATTGATGTGCCGCGCGATCCAAGCTCGGCGGCTTTTGCGGCTGTTGCGGCTTTGATTACGGAAGGCTCGGACATTACAATGTCGAATGTCGGCGTTAATCCCCGCCGCGATGGTGTGTTTGTCACGTTGCAGGAAATGGGCGCGGATATCCGCTATGAAAATCAACGTCTTGAGGCCGGTGAATCCGTGGCGACAATCAAGGTGACTTCTAATAACACGCTCAAAGGTATTAATGTGCCCGAAGAGCGCGTACCGTCCATGATTGATGAGTTTCCCATTTTGGCTGTGGCGGCGGCGTGCGCGGAGGGGACAACCACCATGACGGGGCTCAAGGAACTGCGCGTTAAGGAAAGTGACCGCCTGTTGATGATGGCGAACGGCCTGAAGGCGTGTGGTGTTGATCTTGAAATGGGTGAGGATAGCCTGACCATTCATGGTAAGGGCAAACCGCCCAAGGGCGGGGCATGCATTGAAACGGCGCTGGATCACCGCATTGCGATGAGCTTTCTGGTGCTTGGCTGCGCAAGTGAGGAACCTATTGAAATTGATGACGCCGCGCCGATTAAAACCAGCTTCCCTAATTTTATTGAATTGATGAATGATTTGGGCGCGCAGATAGGTGATCTGGATGATTCCGGCGCCTTGCGTTTGGCGTAGAGCATGTCCGAAACCTCCAAAATCATTGCGATTGACGGCCCCGCGGCAAGCGGCAAGGGGACATTGGCGCGCGAACTGGCGGCTGTGCTCAACTTTGCCCATATGGATACGGGCGCATTATATCGCGCAGTTGGCTATGAGGTTTTGCAAGCGGGCGGCGACCTTGAAAACGCGCAAGATGCGCTGGCGGCGTGCCGCGTTTTGGAAGAGAAGCTCGCGCAGGGGGGTCCGCTGTCTAATCCTGATTTGCGGTTGGATGAAATCGGCAATGCCGCATCCAAGGTTGCAGTAATGGAAAGCGTGCGCGCAGCCTTGATTGGCATACAACGGCACTTCGCGCAAAACCCTGCCGATACGTATGAAGGCGCGGTTTTAGATGGACGTGATATTGGGACGGTGATTTGCCCTGATGCGCATTTGAAGCTCTATGTAACCGCAAATATGGAAATTCGCGCGAAAAGACGTATGAAAGAGTTGCAATCTAAGGGAATAAACGTTAAGTATGGAGCCGTTTTAGAGGATATGCGTGCACGTGATGCGCGTGATTCCGGTCGAAAGGCTGCTCCACTAAGGCCTGCGCAAGATGCGATTGTCATTGACACAAGCACCTTAACGCAAGCTCAAATGCTGGAAATGGCCTTGGAATATGCGAAAAAGGCATTTGTCGGAAACACTGCATAGCAGTGCATTAGCGAGAATATCTTCATAAAACAACGGATCTTTCGTTCTGCTGCCTTCCTGAAAACGGGCAATCTGCAAATATGAGGCGGAGCGTTAAAGATGCGATTTTAATTTTGAAAGGAAATATATTATGGCACATGTAGCCGCTAATCTAAAAGACAAAGAGGGATCCAATGAGTTTGCAGCTCTGCTTGGTGAAACTCTTGGTGAAAATGAAAAATTCGAAGGAAACGTTGTTAAGGGGATTGTTATCGGTTTAGATGACGATCATGTTCTTGTCGACGTTGGTTTGAAATCTGAAGGACGCGTTCCTAAGATTGAATTCTCCAGACCCGGAGAAGACCCGGAAATCAAAATCGGAGATACCGTTGAAGTGTTCGTTGAACGCATGGAAAACCGTGACGGTGTATCTGTTCTATCTCGCGAAAAAGCACGCAGAGAAGAAGTATGGATTGAACTTGAAAAATCCCATGAAGCCGGAGAGCGCGTTACAGGCGAGATCTTTGGTCAGGTTAAGGGTGGATTTACAGTTGATCTTGGTGGCGCGGTTGCGTTCCTACCGGGTTCACAAGTTGATATCCGTCCGGTGCGTGACATCAAGCCATTGATGAACACACCACAGCCTTTCCACGTTCTTAAAATGGACCGCAGCCGTGGAAACATTGTTGTTTCACGTCGTTCCATTCTTGAAGAATCACGTCAAGAAGCACGCGGTGAATTGCTTGAGAATTTGGCTGAAGGTCAGGTTCTTGAAGGGATCGTTAAAAACATCACAGATTACGGTGCATTCGTTGATCTTGGTGGTGTTGATGGTCTGTTGCACGTTACCGATATTTCTTGGAAGCGTGTTAATCACCCATCTGAAGTTCTTCAAATCGGCCAAACTGTAGAAGTACAGGTTGTGCGTTATAACGAAGAAACACAGCGTATTTCATTGGGTATCAAGCAACTTGGTACAGACCCATGGGAAAGCGTCGGCGGCAAATATGCTGTTGGTTCACGTTTCGTTGGTCGTATCAGTAACATTGCTGATTACGGTGCGTTTGTTGAACTTGAAGACGGTATCGAAGGTTTGGTTCACGTTTCTGAAATGTCATGGACAAAGAAAAACGTACACCCGGGTAAAATCGTTTCAACATCACAAGAAGTTGAAGTTGAGATTCTTGAAGTTGACCTTGAAAAACGTCGTATTTCACTTGGCTTGAAACAGTGTCAGGACAATCCATGGGCGAAATTCTCTGATGACTTTAAAGTTGATCAGGAAATTGAAGGCGAAATTCGTAACATTACAGAATTCGGCTTGTTTGTTGGTTTGACTGAAGAAATTGACGGTATGGTTCACTTGTCTGACCTGTCATGGGAAGATCAAACAGAAGATGCTTTGAAAGAATTCAAGAAAGGCGACGTTGTTAAAGCGAAGATTCTTGAAATGGACCCTGAGCGCGAACGTATCGCTCTTGGTATCAAGCAACTTTCTGAAGATCCTTATGAAGGCGCAATGCAAGGCATGGCCAAAGGTGCGGTTGTAACATGTACAATTACTGAAATCGGCTCAATGTCTGTAGAAGTGGCTGTGAATGACAATGTTACCGGCGTTATCAAAAAGGCTGACTTGTCACGCGAACGTTCCGAACAACGCCCTGACCGTTTTGCGGTTGGTGAAAAAGTTGATGCGAAGATCGTTTCCGTTGATAAGAAAAACCGCAAGCTTGCGTTGTCAATCAAGGCACGTGAAGTTGACGAAGATAAGCAAGCGATGAAAGACTTCGGCTCGACCGAAAGTGGTGCATCTCTTGGTGATATTCTTGGTGCTGCATTGCAGGAAAACAAAGACAAAGACAAATAATCATTGTTTTTAAGACCCTAAAAAATCATTCTTTAAAAGCCGGTAACCGCCGGCTTTTATTTTGCGTAAAAATAAAAAGTTCTTTTCTATCAATGGGTTTTGCTTGACGTGCTACAATAGATCAGGCAATCTATTTATATTCAAAGAATAATTTTTGACTGTTTATTTCTGAAACAGAAAAGGATGTTTTGATATGACAAAGTCGGAACTAATTCAGCGTTTAGCTGATATGAATCCTCATCTTTACTTGCGTGACGTTGAAAAAATCGTGGAAACGGTTTTCAACGAGATTTCTGACGCCTTGGCGGCAGGTGATCGTGTAGAACTTCGAGGGTTTGGTGCCTTCTCTGTTAAGCATCGTGATGCACGTATAGGGCGAAACCCGCGCACAGGTGAAACTGTTCATGTTGAGGCGAAACGTTTACCGTTTTTTAAAACTGGTAAAGCGTTACGTGAAAAATTAAACGATTAAGTAAAATATTATGTCTTTTGTCCGTGGAATTATAGTCCTCATTCTGACATTGGTTGTTGCAGGTTTTGCTGCGATTAATACAGATCCCGTTTCTGTAATGGTTAGTCCGATCAACGATCCTGTGATGGTTCCGCTTTATCAGGTGGCTTTGGCATCGGTGGCTCTGGGCTTTATCGCCGGTGCTTTGATCGTTTGGATTAATTGCGGCCCCGTACGCCAATCCAAACGTCAGCAGAAAAAAGAAATTAAAAATCTGGAAAAAGAAGTGAACCGCTTGCAGAGCGATAAATTTTCACCCCGCCCGCCAGCACCGGATGTGTTTCCGGCATTACCCTCGCAATAAGTAGTGATATATGACAGATACACCCAAAATTTTCTGCGCCATTGATACCGCGGATTTAGAGCATGGCTGTGCGTTGGCTGCTGCGATTGCCCCTGTCACAGGCGGGATTAAGCTGGGGTTGGAGTTCTTCAATAATTTTGGCCCACAAGGGATAGAGCGCGTTTTGCAATCCGCACCGCAAGCGCAATTATTCATTGATTTAAAATTCCACGACATCCCCAATACGGTTGCAGGCGCGGTGCGCGGCATTTGCCACCATTTTGCGCCGGCCTATTTGAACGTGCATGCCTCTGGCGGTGCGGCGATGATGGCGGCGGCGGCGGATGCGTGCGGCGCGAACACCAAATTATTGGCGGTCACGATTTTAACCTCGCTCGATGCACAGGCTGTCGGTGATATCGGCTATCGCGATGACGTGGCGGCGCAGGTTGAACGCCTTGCGCTCTTAACGAAAAAGTCTGGATTGGACGGGGTGGTGTGCTCCGCACATGAAATTGAGCGTTTGCGCGCTGTATGCGGTGAGGGTTTCGCGCTGATGGTGCCTGGTATCCGTCCCGCAGGGGCGGCGCAGGGCGATCAAAAACGGGTCATGACCCCCAAAGAGGCACTTGATAAAGGCGCGACCCATCTTGTCATTGGACGCCCAATAACACAAAGCCCTGATCCTGCACAGGCGGCGGCGGATATACTGCGTGATTTATAGAATATAAATTTTAAAGGATAAATCCATGGAACATTACAAACCCGAATTTTACGTCGAAGAGGCGTCAAAAAATATTAGAGGCTTTGTCAAAGCCAACAATGATAAGCTGTGGGATATATTTATTCCGCTCATACCGTTTATTTTCGGCTTGAACCTTTTGGATGCACTGGTGACCGGTTTATATTTTCCCAATAGCAGGATGGGTTTCATGGGTGGGGAGCTTTTAGCCACTTATTTTACAATGGTCTTGGTTATATCGTGGCACCGCGTTGTGATAAACGGGCCGGATCATTATGTACCGATGAACCCTTTCAAACCGCAAAAGCATGAGCTTGGTTTTATTGGGATGGGGCTCGCTTTATGGGCCTTGATCGTTGGCGTTGCGTATGGTGTGTCTTTCTTTTTGTCACCGTTTGGAGCAGGGATAACGTTATTGGTTTTAGCCGTGAGCGTCATTGTGCTGGCTTATGTTTCATACAGACTTTGTTTTTATTTTCCCGCCAAGGCGATTGATAAAAGCATCACATTGGAAGAAGCCTATGCCATGTCGAATGGATATTTGTTGAAGATTATTTTTTCGTCGATCTTGGCTTCTTTAAGGGTGATTGCTCTGGCTATTCTTGCGTCGATTGTGACGGTGATTATTGTAAAAATCGCGATGCCGACTTCGCAGACGCCTTCTGTTGGTAATCAGATGGCTGAATTTGCAAAAAGCCTGCCGATGATGCTTTATTTTCAACCGATCTTGTCGGTAATTGGTGTCACGGCGATCTCAAATTACTATATGTGGGCGAAATCAAATCAAGGTCAGATTGCATCATGACAACGCAAACTAAAATTTGCGGTATCAAAACGCCCGAAGCCTTAAACGCGGCGATAGAGGCAGGGGCGCGTTATATCGGCTTTGTCTTTTATCCGCCATCCCCGCGTCATGTCGCGGTTGATACCGCGAAAGAGCTTGCGCTGATGTTACCGACGGGTGTGCGCGGCGTGGGGCTGTTCGTTGATCCTACGGATGAGGAGTTGGAGGCTGTTCTGGGCAAGGTGCAGCTTGATATGATCCAGCTTCATAATGGTGAAACGCCGCAGCGCGTCGCCGCGATTAAGGCCAAATACGCCATGCCGATTATTAAAGCCTTCCCTGTACGCGAAGCCGCGGATATCGCGCGCGCGGATGATTATAAAGACGCCGCCGATTGGTATTTATTTGATGCCAAATCGGTTGACCCCGCCATGCCGGGCGGAACAGGGCACAGCTTTGATTGGGGCTTATTGGCGGACAAAAAATTTGATAAACCGTGGATGCTTTCGGGCGGCCTGAACCCTGAAAATGTGGGGGAGGCACTCACGACCCTAAAACCTGCGGCGGTTGATGTTTCCTCTGGCGTGGAGAGCGCGCGCGGGGTAAAGGATGTGGGTAAAATCAAAGCTTTTATTGAGGCCGTGAACAAGGTATAAAACCACCCATGACAGCAAACTCTTATAAAAACCAGCCCGATGAACGCGGGCATTTCGGACAATATGGCGGCAGATATGTCGCTGAAACTCTTATGCCGCTTATTTTATCGGTGGAAAAAGCATGGAATGAAGCCAAAGCTGATCCTGCGTTTTGGGCGGAGTTTGATGATCTGGCGAAGCATTATATCGGGCGTCCGTCGCCGCTTTATTTTGCGAAAAAAACCACCGAGCATTTCGGCGGCGCGAAAATCTATTTCAAGCGCGACGAACTGAACCATACAGGCGCGCATAAAATCAATCACTGCATCGGGCAGGTTTTACTGGCCAAACGCATGGGCAAAACTCGCATTATTGCCGAAACAGGCGCAGGCCAACACGGCGTGGCAACGGCAACGGTCTGCGCGTTGTTTGATTTGCCTTGTACGGTGTTTATGGGCTCCAAAGATGTTGAACGCCAGGCGCCGAACGTCTTTCGCATGAAATTATTGGGCGCGGAAGTGCGCAGCGTTGATTCAGGCTCTTCATCCTTGAAAGATGCCATGAACGAAGCGATGCGCGATTGGGTGACCAATGTGCATGATACCTATTATTTGATCGGAACCGTCGGCGGCCCGCATCCTTTCCCTGCGATGGTACGCGATTTTCAATCGGTGATTGGCAAGGAAACCAAGGAACAAATGATGGAACGTGAGGGGCGCTTGCCTGATACGTTGGTGGCGGCGATTGGTGGCGGTTCAAACGCGATGGGCTTGTTCCATCCGTTCCTTGATGATGATGTCAAGATGATCGGCGTTGAGGCAGGCGGCTTGGGCGTTGATACAGATCAACATGCGGCAAGCTTGAACGGCGGTAAGGCAGGGGTTTTGCATGGTATGCAAACCTATTTCCTGCAAAATGACGATGGCCAAATTCAAGAAGCGCACTCAATTTCTGCGGGGCTGGATTATCCGGGCATCGGGCCGGAACACGCATGGTTATTCGATCAAAAACGCGTAAAATATGTAAGTGTGACCGATGATGAAGCGTTGGATGCGTTTCAGCTCTGTTCCAAGCTGGAGGGGATCATCCCCGCGCTTGAGCCGTCACACGCGCTGGCGCATGTTGCAAAAATTGCTGCGGATTATCCGAAGGATCACATCATGGTGATGAATTTATGCGGACGCGGCGATAAAGATATCTTTACCGTGGCGGACAAGCTTGGGATGAAAATATCATGAGCGCACAATCAGCACAAAATTACGAAGTTAAAGCAGGGCTGGAAACACTGCCTGCATTTTCAGTGGTGGGGCTGTCGGCGATTATTTCCGGTAATGACAAGGCCAGCGAAGAAATCAACGTGCTGTGGCAATCCTTTTTCGAACAAAGCATCGGGCAAGACGTCGATAACCGCGTGAATGATGTGATTTATGCCGTCTATTCCGATTACGAAGGCGACCATACGCAGCCATACCGCGTGACGATTGGCTATAAAATTGCAGGTGAACCCTTATGTAAGGATCATTTGCATCATGTTGAGGTCAAAGAAGCGGATTACGCGATGATGAGCGCGGCAGGCGAGCAGCCAAAAGCGTTGATTGATACATGGACAGCCGTTTGGCAAAGTGATTTAGACCGCAAATTCGAAACCGATTTTGAGGTCTATGGACAACGCTTTTTTGAAGAAGGCGTGCATGAAGTTTTGGTCGCTATCGGCGTAAATATAGAAGAATAAAGTTATGAACCGTATTGAAACCACATTTCAGAATTTAAAAGCCACGAATCGCAGTGCGTTGGTGACGTTTATCATGGCGGGTGATCCTGACCTTGAGAGCGCGGCGCGGGTGCTTCAATCTCTGCCGGAGGCGGGTGCGGATCTTATTGAGATCGGCATGCCCTTTACTGACCCTGCGGCGGATGGTCTGACCATTCAACGCGCCGGACAGCGCGCCTTAAAGGCAGGCGCAAATATGCATACCACTTTGCAGATGGTACAAGATTTTCGTGTTAATAATGACCATACGCCGATTATTTTGATGGGGTACGCCAACCCGCTTTATGCTTATGGGCTGGAGAAATTTGCGGGTGATGCGAAAAAAGCGGGGGTTGATGGCCTGATAATCGTCGATTTGCCGCCCGAGGAAGACGCTGAGCTGCGTTTGCATGCTGATGCGCAAGGTTTGGACATTATCCGCCTTATAACGCCCACAACCGACGAAAATCGCCTAAAAACGGTTTTAGAGGGTGCGAGTGGATTTTTGTATTATGTATCGATTACGGGCGTTACAGGGACGGCCAAGGCGAATTTGGACGTGATGCGCCCCCATATTGATTTGATTAAAACAAAGTCGGATTTACCCATTGCGATTGGTTTTGGTATCAAAACGCCAAATGATGCACAGGAAATGTGCGCGTTAGGCGACGCGGTGGTTGTCGGATCATCTATCGTTGATAAAATAAAGGATATAGGCGATAATAGCGGAGATCTGGAAGGTGTCACCACCTTTGTTCGTTCTTTATCCGAGGTTTTGGGCGCACGCCCGTCATAGCGGGTATGTTGAATTTCTTAGGATTTTCTGTAATTTCTGGGCTTTAAATAAACAGGTTTTTTAAATGAATTGGTTATCAAACTTTATTCCGCCGCGCATTCGCTCCTTCGTTAGTGAACAGAAGGAAGTGCCCGATAATTTGTGGCAAAAATGTACATCATGCGAAGCGATGCTGTTCCACCGTGATCTGGCAGAGAAGCATAATGTGTGTAATCAATGCGGTCACCATTTGCGTTTGAGCGTGAAAGACCGCTTGGAAATGATGTTTGATGACGGGAAATATGAAACCGTTGAATTGCCGAAAGTGGCTTATGATCCTTTGAAATTCAAAGATCGTAAAAAATATGTAGACCGTATTAAAGATGCACAAACAAAGACAGGCTTGAAAGAAGCCATCACCATTGCACGCGGGAAAATGGGTGGTTTGCCTGTTGTGATTGCGGCGTTTAATTTCCGTTATATGGGCGGATCAATGGGCGCGGCTGTGGGTGAGGCCATTGTTAAGGCGGCTGAATTGGCCGTGAAAGAGGATGCGAGCTTTATCACTGTGCCTGCATCCGGCGGTGCGCGTATGCAAGAGGGGATGCTGTCCCTGATGCAAATGCCGCGCAGCATTATTGCCGTGGAAATGGTGAAGGAAGCCAAGCTTCCCTATATTGTTATTTTGACAGACCCGACAACGGGCGGTGTCAGCGCATCATTCGCGATGGTCGGTGATATTCATATTGCAGAGCCGGGCGCGATGATTGGTTTCGCCGGACGCCGCGTGATTGAGGAAACTGTACGCGAAACATTGCCCGAGAATTTCCAAACAGCGGAATATTTGTTGGAAAATGGTATGGTTGATATGGTTGTTGAACGTAAGGATATGCGCAATACATTGATTAATATCATGAGTATCTTGACGCAGAAACCTGCGAAAATTGACCCCGATGACGGCAATAAAAAGAAAGCCGATAAGGACGATACCTCAGCAGATTGCGGTCATAAGCCTGCGAATGATGGTGGTGAAAAGGTCAGCGCAACGAAAGCCTCTTCCTTAGCCAAGGCCGCACAACGTGCAGCAAACAGCATCGATATCGGCCAAAACAGCGAAGACATCACGGGGCAGGATAAAAAATCCGCAGCCCTCTAATGAAATCAGGCTCTTATGCATCAGGCCGATCTTCAACATAGCGATAAGCAATTACAGGACAAGCTGGAGAGAATATTCCAACTGCGCCGCACGAAATCTGCGGTGAATTGGGATCGCTCTATGTTTTTTGATCTGTTGGAAAAGTTCGGTAATCCGCATATGCAATTACCGCCCGTCATTCATGTTGCAGGGACAAATGGTAAGGGCTCAGTTATCGCAATGCTGCGCTCTATTTTTGAGGCGGCGGGCAAGACGGTGCATTGCTATACTTCGCCGCATTTGATGCATGTGAATGAACGCATTTATCTGGCGGGTAAACCGATTGACAACCAACATCTGGAACGCTTGCTTGATGAGGCGTTGGGTTATATCGATAATGCGCCGCTATCGTTTTTTGAAATCACAACCGCGCTGGCCTTTAAGGCATTTTCCCAAACACCCGCCGATGTGCTGTTGTTAGAGGTCGGAATGGGCGGGCGGCTTGATTGTACGAATGTTATTGCTGCGCCGATTGCCACTGTGATTAACCGCATATCAATGGACCATACGGAGTTTCTGGGCGACACGATTGCACAAATTGCCGGCGAAAAGGCAGGCATCATGAAAAAAGATGTGCCTTGCATTGTTGGCTATCAAGGCGCGCGCGCGGATGAAATTCTGGATGTGCTGCACAAAAATGCGCAGCAAGAACGCGCGATCATGCATTGCTATGGCACGGACTGGACAATAGGCAAATACGAATCAGATATGGTGTTTTCCGAAGGGGGGGCGGGTAAACGCTATCCTTTACCTGCCTTGGTCGGTGAGCATCAGGTGCTGAATGCGGGCGTCGTGCTGGCAATTTTGACGGCGGTGCGTGACCAGTTCCCGATTGCGGATGATGCCATTATAGAAGGGTTGAAATTAGTGCATTGGCCGGGGCGGTTGCAGCGGCTGAATGATGTTTGGCCGTATGACACACAAGGGTGTGAAATATGGCTGGATTCAGGGCATAATGATAGCGCGGCTGAGGTTCTCGCGCGGCAAATCGGCCTGTGGCGCGAAGAAGATGACCGCCCCGTCCATTTGATTATGGGGATGTTAAAGACAAAAAATGCCGCCGCATATTTGAAACCGCTTCTGCCATTGGTCACGGATTTACACATCGTGCCGATATCCTCTGACCCGAATGCGCAAAGCGGGCAATCCATTGCCGACCTGATCCCCGAAGGGGACTTCAGCCATGATCATATCCATGATGAGACGGATGTTTTAACGGCGGTGCGCACAATCATAGAGCAATCACATCAATCACGGGTTGTTATCACGGGTTCTGTCTATCTGAGCGGTGAAGTTTTGGGTTTCGTTCAGGGGCTTGAATAAGGTATCATAGAGATAAGTGTGTAATAATCTAATCTAAATGAAATGAACGCGTAAAATGAAAGACCGGATTTTCCTCGTCGATGATGATCGTAACATCCTGATGTCTGTTTCTATGGCTTTGGAAGCGGAAGGGTTCTCAGTGCAAACATTTAATGACGGCGAGGCTGGCCTAGGCGCGATTCTTGAGCAAAAGCCCGATCTTGTCGTGCTGGATGTGAAAATGCCGCGTATGGACGGCATAGAGGTTTTATCGAGATTGCGCGAGGTTAGCGCGGTTCCTGTGATTTTCCTGACCTCTAAGGATGATGAGGTCGATCAGGTGATCGGTTTGCGTATGGGCGCAGATGATTATATCACCAAGCCGTTTTCACAAAGATTATTGATGGAGCGTATCAAGGCATTGCTTCGCCGTCGGGATTTTATGAATGCCGATGCCAGTGACGCCAATACCGAAATTGAGAATATCGAATATGGGGATTTGTTGTTGGATGATTCGCGCCATTTATGTGCGTGGAAAGGCAACCCCCTTAATCTGACCGTGACGGAATATCTGATTGTAAAGGCACTGGCGGTGCGCCCCGGGCACGTCCGTAACAGAGATCAGTTGATTGATATGGCGTATGGTGAGAATATCTATGTTGATGACAGAACCATCGATTCGCATATAAAGCGCGTTCGCAGAAAGTTTAAAAAGATAGATGATGGATTCGACAAAATCGAAACACTCTACGGAGTCGGATACCGCTACAAAGAAGACTAGCCGCTGGTTTCGTATCGGAACACATCGCGGTGAAATCGATCAGCTCCTTGATTTATATTGGAGCGGCAAAGAACGCCGCATCACCAATTTAACACTCCGCATTATGGGGGTGAACACCATCGCGGTGATCACACTGATCTTTGGTGTTGTTTATCTCAGTCAATATCACACAACTTTGGTGGCTTCTAAGCTGGAGCATTTTGAAACTGAAATTATGCTGGTGACGGCGGCCATTACTGAGGGCGCTCTGGCAACCGAGACATCGGAAGAGGGGGAGGTTTTCTTTCTCTCCAAGTTTAAGGCGGAGCTTTTATCTGCCCGATTGGGGGCGACCCTGAATAAGCGCATATTGATTTTCGATACCAACAAGGATCTGATCGCAGATTCAGAAGTGTTGATTGAAAAAAACAGCGTTAAGCCCATTTTTCAGGTTGTGAAGGAACAAGACAGAAAGCTGGAAAGTGTCGAGGTTCTCAAGGATATGGCGAGCTGGATTACATCCTTTTTCCCCCAGCATAATACGCTCCCCTTGTTTGAAGGGGTGAAGTCACACTCGGCGAATGACTATATGGATGCGGTGGATGCCTTCAATAAAAACCTGCGGATGTCCGCATGGCGTGATCGTAAAAGCGATAACGGATTAATATTGACCGCAGCGATGCCGATTTTGACACAATCGAAAATTGCCGGCGTGGTCATGATGGTGAGTGACGGTGATGACATTAACGAAGCGCTGGGTGATGCGTGGTTTAATATATTGAAAATATTCGTGGTGACGCTGTTTATCACTATTTTACTATCTATTTATCTGTCGGGTGTTATTGCCCGCCCATTGCGGAAACTGGCAAACGCCGCGGAAAATGTGCGTAAGGGGAAATTAAAACATACCGAAATCCCCGATATGAGTGATCGCAATGATGAAATCGGCGAATTGTCGATTGTTCTGCGGGATATGACGCATGCGCTGTGGGATCGGATGGACACAATTGAGGCCTTTGCCGCGGATGTATCCCATGAGATCAAAAACCCGCTCACATCATTAAAAAGCGCGGTTGAAACGGCAGGGATTGTTAAAAAGAAAGAAGATCTTGATCGGCTGCTTGATATTATCAAACATGACATAGAGCGGCTTGATCGTTTGATCAGTGATATTTCGAATGCCTCAAGGCTGGATGCGGAATTATCGCGCGAAATGTTTGATGTTCTGGACTTTAAAAAGATGCTGCGGCATTTGCTTGATTCCTATAAAAGCCCTTTGGAACGTGAAACAGACAGCCATCATCACAGTGATGAAGCCTTGAAAGACGGTATCTTGATCACATTGGATATGCCCGATCATATTGACGTTTTTGTGCGCGGAAGCGAGGGGCGGCTGATACAGGTGTTCCAAAACATCATATCCAATGCTTTGTCTTTTGCGCCGATTAAAACATCCATCAAAATTCTGGTGACGGTCAAGGATCACCGCGTGAGCGTGGCCATTGAAGATGAAGGGCCGGGTATCCCTGAAAGCCAGTTGGATAACGTCTTTAAGCGTTTTTATTCCGAACGCCCCGAACATGAAAAATACGGTCAGCATTCAGGGCTTGGTTTGTCGATTTGTAAACAGATTATCACAGCGCATAGCGGTATTCTTTATGCGGAAAATAAGATAGATCGCAGCGACAAGGTTACGGGCGCGCGTTTTATCGTTATTTTGAATGCGGTGACGGCGTAAGGGCGTGTGCGTGCGGCGCGGCTTCAAGCGCGCTGGGCGCTATTTTTCTTGCAGAAATTCGTGATGTCATGTAGTTATCTATAATATAAAAAGACTATGAAAAGTCGGGTGAAAATGACGGATAATAAGCAAACAGGACAATCAGGCCTTACCGAAGAATTTCAGGCAGCGCATAGTGCGTTGGTTCTGGACGCAAGCTTTGCGAATACAAAGGTTGCCATCGGGCGTGTGTTTGTGTTGGAAAATAACCGAATTGAGCCTTCTGAAGATGATAGAAAGAAGCGTTACGGCTTGTCGCCTGAAACGGAAGGGGGCGCTGATAACGATGTTCCCGAAGCGGCGAAGGCGCAATTCGTAGAAGAACAAACGGAACGCTATAACGATGCGCGGGATCGTACCATTGTCACCTATGAAAATTATTTGGCGGATGCACAGCACGCCTTGATTGAGGTACGGGACATCGCACTGGACAGTCTTGGGGCAGAATTGGCTTTGGTTCGTGATTCTTCTCTTGCGAAGAAGGTGCATGCTCGCATACAAGACGGCACCTCTGCCGAAGTTGCTGCTGATGATGAATACGAAAAAGTAATCGCAAAATTCCGCTCTATGGATGCTCCGAGTATTAAGAAAGTTGCCGTTGAACTGGATCAACATCGCGCCACATTGCAGCATCATTTGCACCCTGATAAAAAATTAGCAACATTGAGCAATATACAGCCCGGAACGTTGCTTGTTTCGCCGACCTTTCCCTTATCCGCATTGTCATCATTTCGTGATCATGAAACATCGAAAAATCTGGTTGATGGCGCGATTACCGATGCCGGAAGCCTTGAAAGCCATGGCGCGATTTTGATTACAGGCATGGGCATTCCCTATGCCCGCATTGCTGCAGAAGATATGGCGCGTATGAAAAATGATGATATTGCCATTATGGACGGTGCAAAGGGGCAAATTTTATTACATCCGAATAAAACGGTAATTGAATCATACGAGGTACAAGTCAACGCGCAGCAAGATCAATCCGAGGCACTGTTGCATAAGTCTGAGAAAAGAAAATCAGTGGCAACAACTGACGGCGTTAAGGTCAATGTGCATGCGAATTTCTCTGTATCCCATGAAGCGCATGATTTGAAAATAGCCAATCCTGTGGGCATTGGCTTATACCGAACGGAAATTGCCGCATCTATGCGTGAGAACAGCATCAATTCGAATGTGTGGCAGTCGATCTTTAAGCAGAATATGGCCGCTTGCGATCCAAAAGGCAGCGGTTATATCGGCACAACAATCCGCACGATTGATCTGGCAGGGGATAAAAGTGAGTTGCCCAAGGCTGAGCGCGAGCAAATACAATCTGATATGACACAAGTGCAAATGCACGCCTTGGCCTTGGTTCAAAAGGATATGGCGGAGCAGGGGCATAAATCAAAGCTCAGAGTTATGGTGCCGATGATTTCTTCGAATGAAGATATGAAGGCCATGCAGGCGATGATGGATGAACAAGCGCAAAAAGCCGATGCAAAATCAATCAAGCTGGGTTGTATGGTCGAAGTGCCCGCCCTGATAACGGAGCTTGATAAACTGGATACAGCCTTTATGTCTGTCGGGTCGAATGACTTGATACACAGCATTTTGGGTATTGATCGTTATGATTCTGAAAGCATCAAAAAATATGACCCGACAAATCCGGCTGTTTTGAAAGCATTGGATGAGGTCACAAGCGTTGGTGCAGAGCGCGACATTCCGGTGAGTATCTGCGGGAATATGGCATCCGATCCGCGCTATACGGCATTATTGATTGGCGCAGGCTATACGAATATGTCGGCTAAAATTGATAGTATTCCGATCGTGAAGGAAGTTGCATCACGCGTGAATATGGAAGAGGCGCGCCAGTTATTTGACACGATTAAAGATACTGATACGCGCGCAGGCCGCGAAGAGCTGTTGCGTGATTTTAACAGCTATCTTGGTTTGAGTGCGGACGGACATATCGATCTTGAGTGGAAAGCGCCGGACGATGCATGGACGCCGTCAACCCGCGAGATTGATGGTTAGGCTTTCTGCCGCGCCGCGATCTCTCCATTATCCCTACATATAAATGTTCACCCTATGTTCCATGTGAAGCGATGGGGAGTCTATAAGCTTATGCTATCGGATTCTGTCTTGTTGATTCTTGTCTTTACGGCATGGTTCGTCCCATGAAACAGGGCGCATGAAAAAAGGCAGGTAAAACCCGCCTTTTTAAAATTCTTATTTTTTTTAGACTTAAAGTGGTGAAACGTCTTGTGTGAAATCTACACCAACGTTTAGATCTTGCGTGACTGTACCACTGTTTATCTGTGCAGCGCGTGTCCCAGCATCTTGCATAGACATCAAAAAACCGCTAGACGGATCATGTGCCCCAATAAAATCATTTCCCATATTTATCATATAAAATACCCTTCCTTATTGTAAATATTGCATTATCTTTGGAAACACCGGAGCCGTCGTAATCTTTAAAGATCATCTTTGTCTGGTCGCCTGCCTGTGCTTCAGGAACTATAGTATATAAAACACGTTTATTTGTCAAACTTGAAAGGTCGATTAAATCATCCTTTTTATTGAGTATACTCATCAAGTTCATAACCTTCTTATCCGTGATATCTCTATGCTCTTCTTTATCAAGGAGAACATAGTCGCCAATATGGTTATAATCACCGATTTCGATGTTATATTCGAAAATCTGGTAGTCACGTTCAATCAGTGGATTGGGTTTATGCACAAAGCGTGAGCGTGCGCCCGTTCTTTTTTCCCGTTCGAATACGTCTTCACCAGCCTTCAGATCGTGAGATCCGCCAGCTTTCCCAGTATTTCCGCTCTTTTCATTAAAATTTATACTCATAAATAGATATTACCATTGGTTTTTGGAAAAAAAAATGTTTTAGTCACTCACGCAAAAAGTTTTTAGCATATTTCGTAAGTTTTAAGGAGAAAAAAATGTCCGCAAATCCAAAGGCTGTAGAGCAGGATTATAAAGTTAAGGATATCAGTTTGGCAGAGGCCGGACGATTGCAAATTGATTTGGCACAAGATGAGATGCCTGGTTTGATGTCTATTCGTGAAGAATATAAGGCAGAGCAACCATTGGCCGGCGCACGTATTACGGGCTGTCTTCACATGACAGTACAAACCGCCGTATTGATCGAAACATTGACTTCATTGGGCGCGGAAGTGCGCTGGAGCTCATGTAACATCTTTTCAACACAAGACGAAGCCGCCGCCGCCGTTGCTGCTGCTGGTGTTCCTGTCTTTGCATGGAAAGGTCAAACAGAAGAAGAAGCCGAATGGTGTATTCACCAAACGATCAAAGGCCCGAATGGCTGGGTTCCAAACATGATTTTGGATGATGGCGGTGATTTGACTGCAATCGCGCACAAAGATTACCCGGAGCTTATGGCTGACATTAAAGGTATTTCAGAAGAAACAACGACCGGCGTTTTGTTCTTGAACAAAATGTTTGAAGAAGGCCGTTTGAAAGCACCGGCAATCAATGTGAACGATTCTGTTACAAAATCTAAGTTTGATAACAAATATGGTTGTCGTGAATCACTTGTTGATGCGATTCGCCGCGCGACTGACGTTATGATGGCCGGTAAGGTCGCCATGGTTTGTGGTTATGGTGATGTTGGTAAGGGCTCTGCAGAATCATTGGCGTCACAAGGTGTGCGCGTTATGGTGTCTGAAGTTGACCCAATCTGTGCGTTGCAAGCCGCAATGGATGGTTTCGAAGTGACAACAATGGAAGATGCTGCGCCGCGCGCTGATATTTTTGTAACCACAACAGGGAACAAAGACATCATCACAGTGGATCACATGCGTGACATGAAAGACCGCGCCATTGTTTGTAACATCGGCCACTTTGACAATGAAATTCAGGTTGAGCCAACACGGAACATGAAATGGACAAACATCAAGCCACAGGTTGATGAGATCGAATTTCCAAGCGGAAAGCGTATCATTCTTCTTGCGGAAGGCCGTCTTGTGAACCTTGGTTGTGCAACAGGTCACCCATCATTCGTGATGAGTGCATCTTTCACCAACCAGACATTGGCACAGATCGAGCTATGGAAGAACAACGATAAATACGAAAACAAGGTTTACGTTTTACCGAAACACCTTGATGAAAAAGTGGCTGCACTTCACCTTGATAAAGTTGGTGCAAAACTGACGAAGCTTTCTCAGGAACAAGCTGATTATATCGGTGTTAAGGTACAAGGCCCGTTCAAAGGCGATGCTTACCGCTACTAAGATATCCGCGATTTAATTCAGATGGCTGCCCATAATCGGGCGGCCATTTTTTTGGCGTATATAGCGCATCAGCGTGTGGGAAGGTCGCCAGAAGCGGCGGTTTTTCGAAGAGTTTCTGCGTTTTCTTCTGATACGCCATAGGGTTTGTACGTGGTGTTGAGGGGCGAGTTCCCCGTGATATAGCGATAGACAATTAAAGCACTGAGGTAGCTCCCCGCCCGCGAGGGGTGTGTTGCATCATGGCTGTATAGGTCGCTTCCTTCGTCTTGCGCGTTAAGCATCCAGTAATCTGCCACAGGAATGATTTCTACATTGAATTCTTGCGCGATTTTTTGCGTTTCTGTGTATGTTTTCTTATACATATAATCCGCATTTTTAAGACGCGGTGCATCAGGCCCTCTGTACCAAGCGCTGTCGGGTTTTCTCGGCCATGTCCGAAGCCATAGGGGAATTGTGCCTTGCGCGTTGGCCAAGGCCGTGAAGCGGTAAATATAGGCGCGGGTATTGACGATATCGTGTACATACATCGCCCAAAGGCTTTGTTCCTGCAAAATAGCGAAGTTCCATTTTGTATTTTTGAGCAGCCTCGGCGCATCACCACCTTTCCAGTGTTGCTTTAGGGTTGCGCTGGCAAATGTAGTAGCTTGTATCTGGAGAATCGCATCATTCCGGGGGTCAGCATTGGCAATATCAATCAGCATTCTGGGCATGTTATTAGAAAACGTATAGCTATTGCCGATAAACAGCGCGGATATAGTCCGCTTGGGCGGCGTGAGTGTGGGTTCTGAAACCATAAGGGGCGTGATACCCGGCGCATGGTTCAACAGCGCAATGCGTTCTTTGGTATGCGCTATGCTCAAATATGAGTAGATCATGAATGCCCCGGCAGAGCATATGATCGCGACATAAATTATATTTCTAAAAGAACGTGAAGACATTCAGTATTTAAAGACCAATAGATATATTTTGTCCATTAATAATTCTGGCAAGACAGAGCGCGTAAGTTAAATTTTTGACGCATCTTTTGTTATTGCGGCTTGGTCTATACAAAAAAGAAAAAATGGAATTTATTTTCCCTCTTGTCTTTTCAGGGGATTCACACCAGAATCGACACGCTTATGGCTATTCAGAAAAAACAAACATCATCCGGTTTTTCGCGCGTCTTTGAGGGCTTTGGCGCCAGCGCGCGCTTGCGTGATGAAAAGGCACGTCTGGAGGCCTTCTTATCCGCCGTTCCGGGGGAATATTGCGGCTGGGGTTCAGACCGCAGTGTGGCCTATTCCAAGGGGTTTTGTGACTTGCTGGGTGCGCAATTCATTCAAAAAATCAGTGATATACAAAATTGCCTCAATGCAGAGGATTCTTTGGCATTGGAGGGGCTGTATAACCGTTTGGTTGATGACGGTCTGCCTTTTTCGATCAATGTGCATAATCGTGCGGGTACGAAAAATTTGAAAATTTCAGGAACACGCGGCGCAGATTTAGAGAATCAGGATTATTTTCATATCTTATGGCTGGAAAACCTATCCGAGCCACAAACATTGAGTGATGAAGATGAGTCGTATGACCCCATGGGCGATATAGACGGTTTTCAAAATGCGCTGGATGCCTTGCCGCATCCTGTTTGGATCAGGGACAGTATGCAGCGTATTTTATGGTGCAATGTTGCGTATGCAAAGATTGTGGAATCCCCGCCCAGTGAAATTATTGCGCAGCAAAAAGAGATTATTTCAAAGACGCGCAAACGCAAACCAAGCGAAAAAGATATCTTGTTTGGCACGGAATTGGCGCGTGCGGCCTTAGAGAAGGGTGCAACACAAACGGTGCAATTGCATGAGGTGTTGGGCGGGCGGCGTTTGCTGGTCAAAATTTCGGAAATGCCTGTGCGCTCGGAAAATATCACGGTTGGCATGGTCGAGGATATTACAGAAGAAGAACGTGTCCAAAGCGAAGTGAAAAATAACGAAACCGCAATGCGTGCTTTGCTGGAACAATTACGCTCGGCAATCAGTATCTATAACACCGATCAGGTGCTCGAATTTTACAATGCGTCTTTTGCGCAATTATGGGGGCTGGAAGAGGGGTGGTTGAACACCAAACCAAGGCTTGGCGATATCATGGAAAAGCTGCGCGAAACACGCCGCCTTCCCGAACAGGCCGATTTTAAAACCTATAAGAAAAGCTGGATCGATATGTTTACGACATTGATCGAGCCACACGAAGATATGCTCTATCTGCCTGATGGCTCGGCCTTCCGTATGTTGGTTGTGCCGCATAAGCTTGGTGGCCTGATGATGACCTTCGAAGATGTGACCAGCCGTCTGGAATTGGAATCCTCTTACAACACCCTGATTGCGGTTCAAAAAGAAACATTGGATAATCTGGCGGAGAGCGTCGCGGTGTATGGCAGCGACGGACGCCTGAAACTCTGGAATCCATCTTTTGCAAGATTATGGTCCTTTGACCCTGAAACATTAGAGGGTGAACCGCATGTCACAAGAATCGTCGATAAGGTGTCAGGGTTTTTTAACGAAACAGATTGGATAGAAATCAAGGAACGGATGATTTCACTGGGGCTGGAGCGTTCCATGAACGAAGGCAGGTTAGAGCGCACAGATTCGGTGTTGATTGATTATGCAACTGTACCCCTTCCTGACGGCGGTGTTTTGATTACCTATACGAATGTTACCGATACTGTGCGTGTTGAAAATGCACTACGGGAAAAGAACATCGCATTGGAAGCGGCAGAACAGCTTAAACTTGATTTCTTGGCGAATGTGTCTTACCAACTCCGCACCCCTTTGAACGCCATTATGGGGTTCAATGAGATGCTGACACGCGAATTTTTCGGCCCATTAAATGCCAAGCAAAAAGAATATACAGGCGACATTCACGGTGCGAGTGAACGTCTTTTGAACCTGATCAACGATATTCTTGACCTCTCCACGATTGAGGCAGGGCAGATGAAACTGGATATTACAGAGACATCGATCAAACCCGTAATGGATAGTATTCTTGATTTGGTGACCGAATGGGCGCGTAAACAAGGCATCGAAGTGACGCTCCAATGCGCCGCCAATATCGGCAAAGCGGATATAGATGAATCACGGATCAAGCAGGCGATTATCAATCTGGTACGCAACGCAATTACCTACACCCCCGAAGGCGGTAAGATTGAGCTTAAGGCAGTGCGCCTGAAAGACGAGATTAAAATCACGGTTCAGGATAATGGCAGCGGTATAGAAGAAGAAGATCAGGTGCGCGTGTTGGAGCCGTTCGAGCGCGTAGAAGGCGAAAAATCAGGGCGCGGCGCAGGGTTAGGGTTAACGCTGGTGCGCAATATCGTGTCACTGCATAACGGCGTCTTTGATCTGGCCTCCAGCCCCGCAGAGGGCACATGCGTTACAATCACACTTCCCAAAGAATATATTGCGCTCTCTGAAAGTTGATCGCATTTTATCAGGCGCGCTTACAGGCAGGTTGCCCATGTTTTGGTGATGGTTTGCCCGTCTTCGGTTATCTGGTTGCTTTGTATGACGATCTCACCAAGCTCGACACTCGTTTTGCACGAGAAAATCGGAAATAATGTACGTATGGTCAGTTCAAGCTGTCTGCCCGGATAAAACGGGCCGGTGGAGCAAAATTCAGTGCGATCGGTTAAATAGCCTTTTTCGGGGTGGCGCGTGCCGAAGGCTTCTAAACGAAAAGTACCGGTATGGTGAATGGTTTGACCGTCTGGCGCGGTAATGGAATGCGTGGCGATCTCCCCATAAACCCTGTGATTGGCGGTGTTGCGTATGGTGAAACATATCGGTTCATCGGTGATTTCCTGCGCTTGCAGCGTGCAGGAAAAGAAGGGGATTGCCAATACTGTCAAAAGAAAGAGCTTCATTTTGCGATTCTAACATCAGAGGGTGCTTTTCACAATGTTACTTCTGATCTATAAACCATAGGTATGGCGTATGAGAATCAAAGCATTGAAACCTATTCCGAGGCTGAAACAATCGCCTTTGCCGCGCGATTTGCGCAGCAGCTTAATGCGGGCGATATTGTGCTGTTATATGGTGATCTGGGTATGGGCAAAACGGTGTTCAGTCGCGCCTTAATCAGGGCGCTGTGCACCGATGAAGCAATGGACGTGCCCAGTCCGACCTTTACCCTTGTGCAGACTTATGACGCGCCGCGCGGGGCGATCTGGCATTTTGATTTATACCGTTTATCCGACCCCTCTGAAATCTATGAAATTGGCTGGGAAGAGGCCTTGTCAGAGGGTATGATACTTGTCGAGTGGCCGGAACGGCTGAATGAGGGGATGGTCCCGTCCGATGCGATTAAAATCAGCTTATCGGCGCATCAAGACAACCCCGATCAAAGAACGATAGAGATAACCAAGCATGCCTAAAGCCTCCATTCCGTATAAAGCATTTATTCTGGCGGCAGGCTTTGGCACGCGGCTGCGCCCGCATACGCTGGATAAACCAAAGCCTATGGTGGAAGTCGCGCAGCGCAGCTTGATATGGCGCACGCTGGATAAATTACGCGCAAGTGGCATCACTGAAATTGTCGTTAATGCGCATTATAAACCCGATATTTTAACGCAGCATATGCATGATTATATGGCGCAGCATAAAGAGATGGTTATCCATTTGTCACCCGAAACCGATATTCTGGATACGGGCGGCGGGGTTAAGAACGCTCTGCATTATTTCGGGGATGAGCCTTTCTATGTCATTGCGGGGGATAATTTATGGACGGATGGCGCTGTGCCTGCCTTAGAAAGGCTGGCGGCGGCATGGAACCCTGAAACCATGGATATTATAACCCTGATGCAGCCCATAGCGCGCATGTCGTTGACAAAGGGCGTTGGGGATTATGATGTGCATGAAGATGGCCGCGTCGCGCGCTCGCATGACAAAAGCGGTTCATATATGTGGACGAATATCCGCCTCAACCATCCGCGTATATATGGCGGGATAAAGGATAAAGCCTTTTCTTTTCTAAACATCATGGATGCTTGTGAAGCGCAGGGGCGGTTCTTTGCCTTGGAACATGATGGCGACTGGCACCATATCAGTACGCCCGATGATTTAAACGCCGTTGATGCGCATTTCAAAAACGGTGAAGGTTGAAGGATGGCACAGCACACTATCTATAACATCCCTGTGCGGCTGCCATTTTCAGAAACATTGGCGCGGTATTTGCTGGATATAACGCAGGGCAAGCCTGAAAGCCTGACACAGTTTCGGCTTCTTCTCCCCACGCGGCGCGCTTGCCGTATCTTACAGGATGCCTTTTTGCGACTGAATGACGGTAAACCGATGCTTTTGCCGCATATGATGCCTTTGGGCGAGGTTGATGAAGACGAGCTTTCATTGCTGATGTTCGGACAAAATCAGGATTGTCTGGATATTCCGGCAGCGATTACACCGCTCAAACGCCAATTATTGCTGGCGAAACTCATTTTGCGCGTACCCGAGTTCCAGCAAGATTTTGACGGTGCGCTGAAATTGTCCAAGGCGCTGTGTCAGTTCATTGACCAAGTCGTTGTTGAGGGGCTGGATTTTGCGGATTTGCATAAGATTGTGCCGGAATCCTTCGCGGAGCATTGGCAAATTACCCTGAATTTCTTGAAAATCATCAGCGAATTTTGGCCGGATATCCTCAAAGAACATAACGTCATTGATATGACGGATCGCCGCAATCGTTTGCTGCACGCGTTGGCGGATTATTGGGCGCAATCGCCGCCAGATTATCCGGTTATTGCTGCGGGATCGACCGGATCTATTCCCGCTGCAGCTAAGGTGTTGGGGGTGATTGCGTCTATGCCGGAAGGCAAAGTTGTTTTGCCCGGTCTGGATGATGAAATGGATGATGAATCGTGGGAGTGCATCACCGAAACACACCCGCAATATAGCTTGAAATCGTTGCTGGGTTCTATCGGGGCGGAGCGTCAGGCTGTGTCTTGTTTGGTTGAGGATGCATTTACGTCCTCGTCATCGCGCCATAAATTGGCCAGTGCGATGATGCTCCCCGCGGAAACCACACATCAATGGAAGGATTTCGCGCAGAGTAATGATTTAACCGCGATGCTGGCGGGATTGGAATATTACAGCTGCAAAACCCCACAAGAAGAAGCCGATATTATCGCCCTGATTATGCGCGAATCGTTGGAAATCAAGGCGCATGTGACGGCGTTGGTCACGCCTGATCGCGCGCTGGCGCGGCGGGTTAAGAATGCGTGCCAAAGATGGGGCATTGATGTTGATGATTCTGCGGGGGAAAACCTTGCTCAAACAAAATTGGGGAAGTTTATCCTTCTTACCCTTGAGGTGGCGAAGCCGAAATTTGATCCGGTGTCTTTTCTGTCGTTGCTGAAATCAAATTTATGCCTGTTCGGTTATCCGCCCGAGCAGCTCTATCAATGTGTGAAAGAGTTGGAGCGGCGGGTTCTGCGTTCGGGTGCTATTATTTCTTCGCACGATATATTGCGCAAAAAAGTCGAGGCTTTGTCTGCACAGCAGGATTTAAAAGACTGCGTCCATAGTTTTTATGCTGCGGCAGAAATGCTCTGCACTTTGGCGACGGAAAAAGACGCGATAAGCCCTAAGGATTTACTCTCCGCGCATATTGAGGTTTTGGAAAGCCTTGCTGAGTCAAGTGATGTGGCGGGCGCGTCCAATCTGTGGAAGGGCGATGTCGGCAAGGCTGGCGCGCAGTTTTTCACTAATCTGTTGGAGCATGCCTATTTGATGGAGGATGTGACCTATGACGGTTATGTGAAAATCATAACCTCGCTTTTGAATGATGTGACAGTGCGCGTTCCTTATGGCTTGCACCCCAGAATTTTGATCTTGGGGCAGTTGGAGGCAAGGCTCACCCGCGCTGATACCGTCATATTAGGCGGCGTTAATGAAGGGGTTTGGTCGCCCTCGGTAAAACATGACCCGTGGATGTCCAGACCGATGCGCCGCACATTTGGCTTGCCTGCGATTGACCAATCAATCGGTTTTGCTGCACATGATTTTGTGCAGAATTTTTGTGCGCAGCGCGTTGTGATGACGCGTGCAGAAAAATCAGGCGGTGCGCCGACCATTCCGTCGCGTTGGTTGGAACGGCTGGATACGTTGCTCGGAACATCGGGGATGAGTTTAGATGATTTATCGGTGCAACCTTATCTGTCTTGGGCGAGGATGGTTGACCATGCCGCCGCCATATCCTGCCCGCGCCCGCAGCCATGTCCGCCGGTTTCAACGCGTCCGCAATCCGTTTCGGTTACAAAGGTCGATACTTGGCTGAAAGACCCGTATGCCATTTATATGCATTATGTTTTAAAGCTCCGAAAAATAAGGCCGCTGCGTCAGGATAATGATGCTGCGCTTAAGGGCAATATACTGCACGAAATATTGGAGAAATTTGTTCATCAATACCCCAAAGAATTACCAGCAGACGCGGAAGAGCAATTCTTAACCTTAGCCAAGACCGTAATTTTAGAAGAAGCGCAAGATCAGGATTTGTTGCATTATTGGTGGCCGAAACTGATAGAGATTGCGCGCTGGTTTATCGCGCATGAGCAAGATTGGCGCACGCAGGCATCATTTATAGAAAGCGAAATTAAGGGCAATATTGATATTGAGATCAATGGCAGTATTTTCAACCTCTATGGTGTTGCGGATCGGGTGGATCGTTATGGGAATGGCTATGCGCTGATTGATTATAAGTCGGGCGGAACCTTTTCGCCCAAGGGTTTGACAGATGGGAAATATCCGCAGCTCCCGCTGGAAGCGATGATTTTGGCAGGCGGCGGTTTCGATGGGCGCGGGTTCAAGCACCAAAATAAAGACCAGTACACGAAAACAAAAATTGCTGCGGTTGATGCGCGCTATTTGGGTTATTGGAAGATGACGGGCGGGCAGAAATCTGGCGATACGATTTATGTTGAGGGTGATTTTGATGAAACCGTGGCAACGGTGCGCGGCGGATTAGAAAACCTTGTTGTGACATTCCAAAATCCTGAAACGCCGTTTTATTGCATACCGGACAGCAACAATGCGCCGCGTTTTAACGATTATGAGCGTGTATCGCGTTTGAAAGAATGGGGTGTGTCAGAAGATGCAGATGAGGGCGATGCTTATGAATCCTGAAAACACACAAAATACAGCAGAAAACCAAGACTATACAGGTGATATCAACCCAAATTTAAAGCAACAGGAAGCCTCCCACCCTGAGCATTCCGTATGGGTGGGTGCATCCGCAGGGACGGGGAAAACCAAGGTTTTGACAGACCGTGTTTTGCGGTTGTTGCTCCCCAGAGCGCGCGGGCAGGACGGCACGCCGCCTAACCGTATTTTGTGCCTGACCTTTACGAAGGCCGCCGCCAATGAAATGGCGGTACGGATCAATAAAACGCTTGGTTCTTGGGCGGTGATGGATATTGATCATGAGGACGCTAAGAAATCATTACGGCAAGTTTTGACGCAATTGCTTGGTTATGTACCGACGGAGGCGCATATCAATGCCGCCAAACGCCTGTTTGCGGATGTTATTGATTGTCCGGGCGGCATTCAAATTATGACGATCCACTCGTTTTGCCAATCGGTTTTGGGGCGTTTCCCAATCGAAGCAGGCTTGCCGCCAAACTTTTCTGTGATTGAGGAAGCGGAAACATCTGAATTGATGCGCCAAGCGCAAAGCCGCGTCGTGGAAATTTCGCAAACAAATGAATATGCGGGCGCACCCTTGGGGGATGCTGTTAATCATATTATCGGGACGTTGGACGAGCAGACCTTCTCCACACTCATGCGGCAGATTTGCAAAGAAAAATACCAATTTCAGGCGCTAACTCGTCAATATGGCAGTGTAGAGGGCATTTATGCTGTGCTCTGTGATGTCTATAAAATAGCGCAAAATTTGAAACCCTATGCCGTGATAGAGAATTTTTGTGCAGAGGCGCTGTATGATGAGCAGGGGCTGCGTTACGTCGCCGAAGCGTTGTTGCAGGATAAAGGCAAGACAGCGCCGCAAAGGGCGGCGGTTATGTTGCAATGGCTGAATAGTGATGCCGACGGGCGCATGGCTTCGTATGAGATATATAAAACCGCCTTTTTAACGGGCGGCGGTACGATTCATAAGCAAGCTTTTCCGCCTGCTGCGGTTGATAAACAATATCCCGATGCCAAAGACATCCTGCACCGCGAAGCAGAACGTATATTGGCGGTGGAAAACACGCAGAAATGCATTAAATCTGCGGCAATGACGCGTGATTTGTTATTGATCGGGCAGGAGGTCATGGCGGCCTATGACCGATTAAAAATCCTTCATGGTGGCCTTGATTTTGATGATTTGATTAACCGCACCATGACATTGTTAATAGGCGAAACCAGTGGCTTCTCTCATTTAGAGCAAACTGACCGTACGCAGATTATGCCGTGGATTTTGTATAAACTGGATCAGGGTATTGATCATGTTCTGGTTGATGAAGCGCAAGACACCAACCCCGAACAATGGAAAATTATCGCAACATTATCCGATGAGTTTTTTGCAGGATTAAGTGCGCGTGACGATGTGCTGCGCACCGCGTTTACGGTGGGAGATATCAAACAATCCATTTACGGATTTCAACGCGCCGCGCCCGAAGAGTTTAAGCGGATGCAAAAAGTGTTCGATGAAAAAATAAATAATGCGGGTTTGGTCAATAAGAATATCGCGCTGGATATTTCCTTCCGCTCAACACAAAGCGTCCTGCATGTGGTGGATGCGGTGTTTAAAAATCCGGTGTTGCTCCATGCGGTGGGGGAAGGGCATGTTCACCATGAAACCTTTCGGCAGGGGCAAGAAGGGGTCGTGGAATTATGGCCTCTTTTTGAGACAGAAAAGCCGGAGCAAAGAGATTTTTGGGACCCGCCGGTATTGATCCAAAATCACAAAAACGGTGCAAGCGATTTGGCGGGCTATATCGCTACCCAGATTCGAGGCGCGCTAGATCGTAAAGAGGTGTTATCCAGTCATAACAGATTGATTCAACCAAAAGATTTTATGATATTGGTGCGTTCAAGAACAGCGTTTGTTGAGCAGATGGTGCGCGCTTTGAAGGCGCTTGATGTGCCTGTCAGTGGTGTGGATCGCATGATGCTTAAGGATCAGTTGGCGGTTCAAGACCTGTTATCCGTGGCACGTTTCTGCCTGTTGCCCGATGATGATTTGACACTGGCGGAAGTGCTGAAATCACCGTTTATCGGGTGGAGTGAAGAAGAGCTGTTCAGTCTGTCTTATGGACGAAAAGGGACGCTGTGGCAGGAAATATGTAATTTCGATCACGCCAAAATAGATGCAATTCCCGAGGCCGTTGCGCGTGTTTCCGAAGACAAAAGAATGGCGGCGCAGGACTATCTTTCACGGTTGATGGGGCGCGCTCGTGTGATGGGGGCGTATGAATTTTTTGCGCATATTCTAACGCAACGTTGTCCCGCAGATGATTATTCCGGCCTGCGCGCTGTGTGCAAACGTCTGGGCGAAGATGCGTTTGATCCGATCGGAGAGATGATGAATGCTGCGCTTGATTTTAGTCACGATAACACAGATCACCTGCAATTATTTTTGGATTATCAGGAACACCGCGATACGGAAATAAAACGCGAGCAGGAAGACACCACCAATCAAGTGCGCATTATGACAGTTCACGGCGCGAAAGGCTTGCAAGCGCCGATTGTGATTTTGCCTGATACCACCGTCGATGGTGCAGCAAAGAAAACGGGGCGTTTCTTGTGGCCGGAAAAAACCAAGGCCACCGTGCCTGTTTATTCAGCGCGCAAGGATGATGACCCTGCGCTTTATTGTGATTTGTACGACACCATTAAACAGCAGGATGAGGAAGAATATTACCGTTTGCTTTACGTGGCCATGACCAGAGCGACCGACCGTCTTTATATTGCGGGCTATGCCAAGAAGAATAAGCCGAAGGAACATTCATGGTATTTCATGGTGCAAAATGCGATGGAGCAAGATGCCGCCGTGCAGCAGATGGAAGACGGTGTTTTGCGGATCGCGAACCCGCAAACTGCCCCGCCCGATAAGAGTGAGAAGAAAAGCAAAGACGCGCCAGATACCCGCGCATTGCCCGCGTGGGTGTATCAGCAGGCAGGGGATGAACCGTTCCCGCCCAGACCGCTTGTGCCCTCGCGCCCGTCAGATGATGAGGATATTGTGATGGCACCGTTAAAGGCCGCCGAGAACGGGCGTTTCCTACGTGGGAACATCACGCATAAATTGCTGGAATTCTTGCCGTCTTTCCCTGTGGAAAATCGTTATGATGCTGCGGTAAAATATGCGCACAAAAATGCCGCAGATTTTTCAGAGGATGTGCGTGATAATATTGTAGCCGAAGTTATGGGGATTTTAGAGCATCCTGAATATCGTTCCTTTTTCAAGGAAGGCTCAATGGCAGAAGTGCCGCTCAGCGGCCTGATGCCTGATAACCGTATTATCAGCGGGCAGATTGACCGCTTGGTGATTGAGGAGCGCGATATATGGATATTGGATTATAAAACCAACCGTCCGCCGCCAAAAGACGCGAATAACATTCCTGCGATATATAGAAAACAGATGATTGCGTACCGCGATGCAATCCAGAAAATATATCCGGATCACACGATACATTGCGGGTTTTTATGGACGGATGGCCCGAATTTGATGATGGTCGATCTTTAAACGAGATTAGACGTTTTCAGAAATCCAATCAGAAAGCTGCGCCTTTGGCATACCGCCAACGCGTGTATCAACAACTTTACCGTCTTTGAAAATCATCAATGTCGGCACGCCGCGCAGACCGTATTTTGTCGGTGTGTCAGGTGCATCTTCGATGTTGATTTTAACCACTTTAACTTTATCGCCAAGTTCGCCGGCTAATTCTTCGATGACGGGCATCAAGGTCTTACAAGGGCCACACCATTCTGCCCAGAAATCAACCAGAACAGGGTTGTCTGAATTTATGACTTCATTTTCAAAATTATTATCGTCAACTGCAAGAACAGACATGACAGTTTCCTTTCTATATTCAACACGATTGAGCACTTACTATGAAGATCGTTTTTGATTCGTCAAGAGCGCCTCTGATAGTTATTCGCGGTTTCGCGATATTGGTTACGCAGAAGATTGTTTGAAATATAGGCCATCTATTTGCTATAACGTAATAAGAGATAATAATAAGGGTATATTTTAGGGTGGTATTCGATGGATGAAGAGCATAATCAGGAAGAGGGATTTAGCCGTTCGCGCCGCGATTTCGCGAAAAAAGCGTTGGCGTTTGGCTTGGGTGTTTATGCCGTTGGTCCTGCTGCTTTTGCGCAAGAATCTTCTGATGAAGTGCAGGATAAAACGCCAATCACCAGACTTTCGGGGCATTATGCCTTTGTACATGGCGAAGATCAGCCTATCCATCTCGACCTTTCTGAAAATGCCGATAAAGTATTCTACACCGCCTCTTTGATAAAATTGGTGACCCTTGCGGCGATATTCGAAGATGTGCGCTCGGGCAAGATGGATTGGAATGACAAAATCAAAGTATCCAACAGAGCCATGAATATGAGCGAGCATACCTCATGGTATCAGGAGCTGTCTGTGCGTGATGCCTGTGAAATGGCGGGATCAATTTCATTGAATGATGCCGCGATGGCTTTGGCCGAGCGTTTGGGCGCGGGCGCGCCGACCACGGGCTATGTCACAGATAAAATAAGTAGAGAACTGGAGCAAAAATGCGTAACCGAGCGCATGATGCCATTGGTCAAGGAT
>TARA_R110001592_G_scaffold363248_5_pt1 | contig 49226 bp, 39 predicted proteins | sample TARA_R110001592 | Tara Oceans TARA_R110001592 (sample SAMEA4398387) | marine metagenome | biome: Polar Biome; feature: [SRF] surface water layer (ENVO:00010504); material: water (ENVO:00002006), including particulate matter (ENVO:01000060) such as... | depth 5 m | reverse complement strand
GCTAAGCCTGCTAAGCCTGCTAAGCCTGCTAAGCCTGCTAAGCCTGCCACGGAAGAAACAGACTCTGACCCTGTTCAGGCACTGAAAAACCTGGGCAACTCCAGAATAAGCCTGAAAGTTAAAGCCTTGAAACTGCAGAACACGACTCTTACCAATGCCGCTGCCCGGATTTCCACGGCCCCGGACAGTGTCACCATTGAGCAACTGGACTTTTCACTTGATCAGGGGCATCTCACCAGCAAGGGTGCGGTCAACTGGCAGAAAGACGAGGCGGCATTTTCACTGGATGCCCAAATCAAAGGCCTGGAAGTCGAAAAATTACTGACCGATCTACCCGACAGGGAAGCAATGCCGCTGTCAGGCAACATCAGGCTCAGCAGCTCGGGCAGTACCCTGGACAAAATGCTGGCCAGTCTGTCCGGGGACATCAGCCTGAGTACCCCTCTCAATACAGGCAGCGCTAAAAGCAGTGCCAGCGATAATCTCGCGCAAATCGAGATGTCGGCAAGCAGGACGATTAACGGTATGCGCGCAGAGATCCGGCGTTTTCAATGGGCGGGTACGAACCTGACGGGAAGTGTGCAGTATCATGAAACAACACCACCACTGGTGGAAATTGAAATCGGCGGTGGCGCTCTCTCTATTTCACCCTTTGAGGAAGAAGACCATACACAGCCGGCAAAAGACAAGAACAAGGAAGACGATACATCGACAATTGGCAGCACAGCGGAGGCCGGCGCCAGTATGTTGGGCGCAGCAGTAACCGCGCCGCTGAGAATTATTTTCGGGCCGAGAGAAGCCAAGCCGGGCAATAAACTGTTCAGTTCTACCCCCATGTCCTTTGACTGGATGAACAACAATCATCTGACTCTAAAGGGCAAGATAGACACCATCAGCAGTAACAGAGCCAGCGCCAGTAACGTTCAGTTTTCAGGCAAGCTGAGCGATGGCGATTTCACCATGGAGGCCAGCGCAGGCACGGTCAACAAGGGTAGCGGCTCAGTGAAGGTAAACCTGAACGCCGCAGAGGTGCCGGCAACCCTGGCACTTAACGGCAGTTTCAAAGACTTGCGCGGCAAGTTGATCAAAGCAGACATTCCCCGCAGCGGCAGCTTCAACCTGACCAGCCAGGGCCAGAGCCAGGCGGAACTGGCAGCGAATACCAACGGTACCGTGTACCTGGAGCTGGGAGCCGGCCCCATCGATTATAAAAATCTCACGCTTTTGACAGCTGATGTCGCCACCAGTGCTTTTCAGACGCTGATACCGGGAGCGGAAAAGAAACAGCCCGAGCTGGATTGCGCAGTAGTGCTGGCGGTATTCAAGGACGGTATTGGCACCACACCTTTTGGCTATGCCGCGCGCACGCAGGATGCCAACTTGATTGGCAAGGTGGATATCAATCTTAAAAAAGAACTACTGCACATGAGCTTCAGCTCAAGTAATCGAAAAGGGGTTGGTCTATCGGTGGGTAGTGTGTTTTCCAATACTGTCGAGATTGAAGGCCCCCTCACAAACCCCAGCGTCGTTCCCAATACCACCGGCCTGCTGTGGCGAGGTTGGGCAGCCGTAATGACTGGTGGGCTGTCAGTGCTGGGCGAAAGTGTGTTCAAACGCGTCCTGGCCAGTGACAACCCCTGCAAATCCGTGCAGCACCATATACACAAAAAGTTTTGCGGCACCCCTGAGGCAACCGGCGCATCACCAATGGTTTGCCCCACAACACCTGACCCAGAATAGCAGCGGTGCGCCGACGATCATTATCCATTAAAATGAACACTTCAAGCCCGGACAGAGACTCACTACCCTTGGCAGATGACACCCCAGACAGTTTACCCGATGGTACCCTGCTCGCTGCCATTGACCTGGGCAGTAATTCCTTTCACCTCATCATTGCCAAAGTAGAGCATGGGGAAATGCGCCCGGTAGAAGCACTGGCTGAAAAGGTACAGTTGGGTGCCGGCCTCGAAGACGAACATTTGTCACAAGAGGCCATAGATCGCGGGCTGGAATGCCTCGGTCGCTTCGCCGAGCTGCTTAAAAGTGTTGAGCCCGAACGCGTGCGAGCTGTTGGCACCAATGCGTTGCGCGTCGCTCGCAACCGGCAAGCGTTCACCCTGCCCGCCCGCCGTATCCTGGGCACCCGGGTTGATGTAATTTACGGCCGCGAGGAGGCTCGTCTGGTCTACCTGGGAGTCGCTCACACCCTGGCGGACGACGTGACTTCCAGGCTGGTAATCGATATCGGCGGAGGTAGTACCGAGCTAATCATCGGCCAGCGCTTCGAACCTCAACGCCTTGAAAGCCTGCAAATGGGCTGTGTGTCCTACGCCAGAACCTGCTTTGCTGGTGGCAAGATCACTAACGACAACTATCGTCAGGCCTACGAAAGTGCGCGCCTGCTGCTGGCCCCGATACGCCACGAGTACCACGCAAGGCACTGGCAGGATTGCGTGGGCTCATCGGGCACGTTGCGAGCCATCGACGCCCTTCTAACCCAGAACGGTTGGACTGAGGCAGGTATTGACCGGGGCGGCTTGCGCAAGCTCGAGGAAAGGCTACTGCAGTTTAAACATATGGATGACATTGAACTGGACGGCCTGGCCGCACAGCGACGCAATGTAATCCTGCCGGGGGTGGCTATCATCAGCGCCCTGTTCGATGTGCTGGGTATAGAGCATATGCGCACGTCCAGCGGCGCCCTTCGGGAAGGTGTAATCTACGACCTGATGGGGCGTCTCTCCCATGAGGATGTTCGCGAGCGCACCATCAACGCCCTCATGCAGCGCTATTCCGTGGATAAGGATACTGTGAGGATCGTGGAACGTCGCGCGCGGGTATTTTTTACCACGGCGCGGCAGGCCTGGCAGCTGGACACCCCTGACTGGGAGCTGCTGCGCTGGGCTGCTCACACGCACGAGATCGGGCGTGCAATTGCCCATAAAAATTTTAACCGCCATTCTGCCTACGTCTTGCGCAATGCTGATTTGCCGGGCTTTTCGCAGGAGGAGCAGGAACAACTCGCGGTTCTTGCACTCGGCCAGCGCGGCAAACCGGTCAGCGACCTTTATAAGGATATCGCTGATACGGAACTGGCCAAAATGCAGCGCCTGGTGGCCATTATGCGCCTCGCAGTGTGCTTCAAACACGTGGAAAAGCTAGAGCGTTTGCCCGATTTTACCCTGGAGGCGGGGTCGGACAGCCTGTCGCTCACCTTTCCACCTGACTGGTTGGAACAACACCCTCTCACCGCCCGTGAGCTCGCGGTGGAGCGGGAAGTGCTGGCAAAAATGGGGCTTGAACTACGCATCGATTAGCGGCTCATCGGGCTAGCCTCGCCTGCGAGCAGCGCCCATTTTCCTCTGATGAAGCGGTTAGCACTCCAATCCGACACTTGTGTGGTAATCCGTTTTTTTTGACCAGTCGAAGTTCGTCCCCGGCGACTCAGCCTGGCCGGAAAATAACTCGAAACCGCCATTTTTTTTGAATTTGCCACCTGTTTCCCCGATTTTTAGACGCCCAGTGCTCTAAACACCTGCCCAAAAAGACCCAGATCTGGCCCGCCAAAGCGTGAGTTACACCTTCTTTCCAATATAATTATGAAATAACACCCGCAAATCGTTATTTTCATTGGCTTTATTTTTTTCCTGTGTTAAAAAGTGTGACGTGAGTCCGGAAATGGCGGTAATTGGGGGCACCTCCATAATCGACCAACAATAACCGGGCCACAGGAAAAACCATAAAAGTGAAACAGCACCCTGCGAGGTAGTGGCACATGTACGTTACCGCAGAACACCTGAGAGACAATGTCATCAGGCCCACATTGAATTACCTGGGAAAATGGTCGCAGAGTAGTGAGAGCTTCCTGCTCAACGCAGCCATAGACGGCCCTGACCTGGGCTTGTTTTCTCCACGAAATGAGGGACTTGGGCTCTTCCATATCACGGCTGCCCAGCACCGTGACTTGTGGGATCGCTACCTGGCGTTCAACCCGGAGATGGCGAGCCGGGTGCGCGGACTGGCCAGCCAGAGAGCCTTCCTCAGCGACCCCGACAGTGAACTACAGACAAACCTCAGTTATTGCACAGCAATTGCATGGCTGCTCTACCAGCGCTCGGGGTTGGCCGCGACGGATACCTCGCCACAGGAACAGCGGGCTACTGCCTGAGTAACCCTTCACGGGCCCGCCCGGTCCCCTTTATCGCCTCCCACAGGTGAAGGTCTTCGGGACGGTCGATATCCGCCAGCGGCGGCAATTCTGACCACGCCAGCCCAACACCCTGCAGACGTTCGCGGGTAGCGGCCAACACCTTATCAGTGCCCCAGGCAATGCCCGCAAACATCTCTCTGCACGGCCGCCTGGCCCCAACCAGCACGTAACCACCGTCCAACGCCGGGCCCAGCACCACGTCTGAGCTATCCAGCGCAGCGAAAGCACCTTCCAGATGCGCCCGATCAATACCTGGGCAGTCACTGCCCACCAAAACCACACGCTCATAGCGGCGCAGGCCGTCCGCCAACGCATGGTGCATTCTCTCGCCGAGGTCAGTCCCTTGCTGGCGCGAGATAGCCGCCAGCCCTCGTTCTCGACAGTGTGCAAACAACGCGTGCTCCAGCGCCCCCTCCACCACCAACTCAACAGGGCCCAGGCCTGTGTGCAACAAGCTGTCAGTGGTCCACAGCACGAGTTCGCTGTGCAAATCACAGGCCTCGCTGGCACTGAGGTGAGGCATCATCCGGGTTTTAACCGCCCCCACTATTGGCTCCCGAGCAAACTGGAGCAACAGTGAACTGCCGGCATCAGCGGCCATAGTAGTACCGCCAGAGACGGCGGGGAGAAACACCCGCGAAATAAGCCAGCCGCAGCCCCCACATGGACAATACTGTGCGCACCACCCCGCGCTGTTCCCAGCGCCGGCTGGAGGTCACAACCGGTTCCGCAATCACCAGCGGGCGGGCCAACTGCCGCAAGCGCTTACAGTAGGCCACATCTTCCATCAAGGGTATGGGGTCAAAACCGCCAGTCTGTTCGAACACGGCCCGCTGCAGAAACAACATCTGGTCGCCGGTAGCTACGCGGGTCAACCGGGATCGCTGATTCATAAACCACTCGATCACGCGAAACACCGGTTTGGCACCATCCAGGCGGACCCGGGAAAAACCCCAAAGAGGCCCTGTGGCAACATACTCACGCAGGCGATCATCACTCACCTGAGGCAGGGAATCTGCGTGCAAAAAACACAGGTACTCAGCGTCGGTCGCACGGCCGCCGAGGTTCATCTGGCTGGCGCGGCCGGCCTCCCCCAACAGCAGCTGGGTACAAAGTGGCATGGCCTGAGCCACTGTTGCGTCCTGGCTGCCGCCATCAACCACAATCAATTCACTGCCGGGAAAACCAGCTCGCAAGCGTGTCAGCACAGTGACTATACGATCCTGCTCGTTCAACACGGGGATAATAAAGGCGATGTCAGACACGACTGCCAGCCACCCTGGGCCGGTACCACCCGGGAGAGTGGCAGAATACAGCGAGAAACGGACTCACGACTCCAGTGCGCCAGCACAACTGCTGCCCTGGCCAGCGGTGCAGCCGTAGCAATGTTCACCCGTGTAAATGGGGTTGCCGACCAATTCTGGGCCCGGGGGCAGGTTGGCAATATGGCGCCGCCTGTCGCTGGCCAGTATCGGCAGCTCCAGCATCTGGTTGAAATCACAGTCATAGACATATCCCTGCCAGTCGATACTGAGCAGGTGGCGACACATCACTGTATCCAGATTGGTCTGGCTGAAATTGTCCCGCAGCAGTTGCATGTAATCCACGTACTGCCCTTGCGCCAGCAACACGGCACCGAAACGGCTGATTGGCATATTAGTGATGGTTAACAATTCGTCGAACTGGATATCGTGGCGCCGCCCCAGCTCGCGCCGGTAATCTTCCTGCAGACCGGCCTGTGGCGGCGGCAGTACCGCCCCCACCGGGTTGTATACAAGATTGAAGCGCAAACCGGCCTCGCGGCCATAGCCCAGCTGGTTCAGCTGGCGGATGGCCCTGATACTCTCAGCGTAGACACCTTTGCCCCGCTGCTCTTCCACGTTGTCTTCGAGGTAGCAGGGTAATGATGCGCATATCTCTACCTGATGCTCGGCCAAAAACCCGGCGAGATCCTCCTGGCCGGGTTCGAACAATACCGTGAGATTACAACGGTCTATAACCTCCACACCCAGTGCCCTCGCCTCTCGCACCAGATAGCGAAAATGCGGGTTCAGTTCCGGTGCGCCGCCGGTGAGATCCAGCAAACCGATTTGCTCTCGCGCCAACAATGCCAGCACCTGCTCGATTGTTTCCAGCTCCATGGACTCGGTGCGATTCGGGCCGGCATTAACATGGCAATGCACACAGCTCATATTGCACAGGTAGCCCAGATTCACCTGCAGCGTGCGCAGTTCTCTGCGGGTAATGGGGGGAAAATCACTTTCCAGCAGTAGCGGCCGGGTATTCTGCATGGGCTTGATGCCGTTGTCTGGTTGGCGGTCTGGGGCCCGCATATCACCGTGTTAGTCGAACCGGTTTCAGTACTGCGCTGTGCGCTCCGCCGGGGTGAGAAGACTGTGAGTATCGCCCATCAGATACTGGAATACCACGTTATAGGACAGTACCGCCTGCACATACTCCCGCGTTTCCTTGTAGGGAATAGTGTCTACCCACACGTCCACAGGCACGGTCTTCCCGGCCTTGTTACGCCAGCGGTCAACGCGATGTGGGCCCGCGTTGTAGGCAGTGAGTGCAAACACCCGGTTGCCGCCAAACCGATCGAGCAGCTGGCGGTAGTAGGCGCTGCCCAGCAACACATTGTGCTCTACCTCGAACAAATCGGAGCTGGCCTGGCGCTTGCCCAGAGATGAAGCCACCTCGCGCCCGGTCGCGGGCATCAGTTGCATCAGGCCGCGGGCGCCCACCGGTGACCTGGCCTGGGGGTAGAACGCGCTCTCGCGCCGGGCAATGGCCATCAACTCGCTACTCGGCACGTTCTGAATCGATGCGTTGCGGCGGAAGGCATCCTGATAGGGCATGGGAAAGCGCACATCCAGTGCATCCCATGCCTTGGCCCGGGAGGCGGCGTCTATCGCCATACGATACCACCCCTGCGCAACCGCCAACTGCGCCAACTGTTCATTACGCCCCGGGTCTTCGCTGCCCTGCAGCAGGTAATACCACTCGGAATGTGCCAGGTCGTAGGACTCGTGGAAGTTGAGTTCACCGACCCGGCGCACCACCGGATTTTGCTGCAACTGGGTCGCGGTCACCGCATCAAGTACCTGTGTCTGGTGATTGAACGCGTAGGCTTTACCCAATCTGTCTGCCGCCAGAAAGCCATGGTAGCTACGTTCGCCCGCCAGCGCGGCAAACAGGGCGCTGGCAGACGCAGTATCGCCCTCCTCTTCCAGCAGTCGCGCCTGCCAATAGCGCCAGACATCCGCTGCCCGGCGCTCCTCCGATAGCAGCGGCAGTGTTTTCGCCATCACTGGCCAGTTCTGCTCAGCCAGTGCCCAACGCAGATATATTTCTACCAGCCTGTCGTCCTGCAGGCGAGTGAGTGCACCCGGCAACCAGGGCGACAACGCCTCTGCTCTGGCAAACAGGCCGTGCAGCGCGATGGCGCTCTCAACCTGACGCTGCTGTTCTGCGGTAAAAGTGAGTTCACCCTGGTACTGCTGCCAATATTGCAGGGCTTTAACGGGACTATAACGCGCCAGTAGTGCGAGACCGTGACTGGCTATATCGGCTGAATAGGGGCTGTTGGCAGGCAGGGTTTGCTGCCGTATTTTCTCCGGCTGCAGGTATACCGCCAGCAATTTGTCTGCCCAGGGGGCCAGTTCCGGGCTCGCCCGCTTGGCCACATACGTCATCAGGGACCGCTGGCGGGCATCAAAAGCCTTCAGCTGCCTTGACCAGACCACCTCATCGCTGAGCTGGCCGGCCTTCAGCCATGCGGTGAACAGCGGATCACACACCCTGGGGCGCGATTGACCGTAATCCCACAAACGCTCGGCACCTGCCCACGCGGTGTCAGTATCACCCGCCGCGAGTTTCGCTCGAAAGTAATAGCATTTCAGCTCAACACTGGAGGGTTCTTCCGGCTGCACCTGGAGAAAGTCATCCCAGCGCCGCTGCTGGCCTGCCTTGGAGAGATAACGCAAAGCGAAACGATTGGGCAGGGGCGATCCCGCCGTGTTGCTAATAAAACGCAGTGCGTCTGCGGGCCGCACCTTGTCGGCCTGGCCGGTCAACTCGAAGTAGTCCAGGTAAATCGACAGGGGGTACGCTTCCAGACCCGGACGCAGTGTCCGGTATTCTGTCCAGCGTCCCTTATCCACAGCCTCCCGGGCGTCGGAATACTGCTGGCGGGCATTGGCCAGATTCTCTGCAGCAGGCTGTGCAATGGCGATTGAGGCACTTGCAGCTGTCGCCAAAAACACTGCGGGAAGTAGCCCTGGAACCCGGAATCTCAAACTACGTTACCTCTTGTTATAGGAAAAAGCTGGCCGCATCGGCACAGTGGTGCCAACGCGCGGTAGAGTGATATGAGACCATCGGGAAAGCAATACTATCCGCACAGAAATAGAAAAAGCCTGCCCGCGGAGCACCGTCTCTGGCGCAGGCAGGCCCCGAGCTGCACATTGATCTGCTGCAAAGCGCTTTTGAGGGTTCCGATAACGCGGATTCGCTTGCTATACTCCCGCCCCTTCGCCCTCGTAGCTCAGCTGAATAGAGCACTCCCCTCCTAAGGGAGATGTCGCAGGTTTGAATCCTGCCGAGGGCGCCACTTCATAAAAACACGTCTAATCGCCTTTCTCCCCGGAAGTATCCGCCGGTGACACCATGGAGTGCATCCAGTACAACCGTACCTGGGCCATCCGGTAACCCAGGGCGACCACCGCCAGCACCAGCGCCAGGACCGACAAGGCAACAGGATTGTCCAACAGCCATAACACCAGCCCGAACAGGCAGAAACAGACTACCATCACAGTAGTAGCCAGGTAATCTCGCCAGGTCGCCGGCTCGACGTTGCGGAAAAAATAGTCGTTGTCAGGATCCTGCCTGGCCTGGCGCATGGTCAGATGGCTGCCATAGGTGGCGACAGTCATAACAACGGCCAGCAGCAGAAACCAGAGCCAGAGCATGGCTGGCCCCATCAGGTCGATAAGGGCGAACTCCAGCAGGCCGATCAGGAACGGAATCAACGTATCCTGCACCGAGGGCAACCAGGTAAAACGCAACACAAAGCTGACATAAAACACCCATATCAGCAGCATTCCCACTAGCATCACCGCCAGCTGCAACCAGCCTATGAGCGCCTCGGCGCCGCCCTCCCAGAGGAAGCCACTGTCTTCTATACGAGACCAGTACAACTCCAGCGCCAGCGCCTGAATCATACTCAAAATGGTGAGGATAATTGATGGCAGGAGTTCCTTCGCCCGTTCGATATTATGCTTCATACGGAGGTTTCCCAAAGTGGACACAATGCAATGTAGTTCGTTTCGGCGAGCATGCAAATCCCTTGTGACATTGCGACTGCCAGAAAGCTGAGTAGAATGGGGCGCTACCAAAATACAGGAACAGATTTTATGTCATCAAGATTGCAGGGGAAAGTGGCTGTCATCACCGGTGGTGCCAGCGGTATCGGAGAGGCCACGGTAAACAAATTCGTATCGGAAGGTGCCAGGGTGGTTATCGCCGATATGCAGGTGGCGCGCGGCGAAGCTCTCGCAGCGGCACACCCGGAGAACGCCGTGTTCATCCGCACTGACGTATGTATTGAAGAACAGGTCAAAGCAGCCATAGAACTGGCGGTCCAGAAATGGGGCAGGCTTGACTGCCTGTTCAATAACGCCGGCTTTGGCGGAGTCACCGGAGAAATACACGAAACGGATATGGGCGAACCCTACGAGCGAACTGTCGGTGCCATGCTTACCGGGCCGGTAATGGGTATGAAATACGCCGCACCCATTATGAAAAGCCAGGGCTTTGGCTCCATTATCACCACAGCCAGTATTGCCGGTACCGGTGGCGGCTACGGCCCCCATATTTATACCGCCGTAAAGGCCGCGGTAATCAACCTGAGCCGCTCAGTGGCGCAGGAGCTGGGCCCTTTCAAAGTTCGGGTTAACACAGTGTGTCCCGGACTGATCAATACTCCCATATTTGCCGGGCAGCTGGCACGGGAAGACGAGAGCACCGATTTCGTCACACCCCTGAAAGAAATGTCAGCCTTCGCGCAGCCCATAACCCGCGCCGGTCTATCGGAGGATATCGCCAACGCGGTGTGTTTTCTCGCCAGTGACGAATCCGACTTCATCACCGGCCATGCGCTGGTAGTCGACGGCGGCATGACCCTTGGGTCCTGGCGCCACCCGGACCTCGGCCCCGGCTTCGCAGAAACCATTGCGGACATCCTGGGCACAGGCGCCCCCTCAGATGTCGATATGGTCTATCACGCTGAAACGACCGAGCAGGCCGAAAAATGACTATCGCAACCGAACATTTTGACGTCATCATTATAGGGGCAGGTTTGGCGGGTATCGGCGCCGCAGTACACCTGCAAAAACACTGCCCCGGTAAACGCTACCTGATCCTCGAAGGTCGCGAGGCCATGGGCGGCACCTGGGATTTATTTCGCTATCCCGGAATACGGTCCGACAGCGACATGCACACTCTGGGTTACAACTTCAAACCGTGGATCGCTGAAAAATCTATCGCCGAGGGCCCGGCGATCCTGAGTTACATCCATGAAGCTGCCGAGGAAAACGGCGTATCGGAGCATATCCGTTACAAGCAGAAGGTAGTGAAGGCCAACTGGAGCCGGGAGCTGGCCCAGTGGACGCTGGATGCGGACAGTGGGGATTCTGCCGAGCCAGTCAAATTTACCTGTAATTTCCTGCTGACCTGCGCGGGCTACTACCGATACAGCGAAGGTCACACCCCCGAGTTTCCCGGGCGTGAGAGCTTCCGGGGCGAGATCCTGCATCCACAGCAGTGGCCCGAACAACTCGACTACAGCGGCAAGAAAGTCATCATCATCGGGTCTGGTGCCACCGCTGTCACGCTGGTACCCGCCATGGCGGAGCAGGCGGAGCATGTGGTGATGCTACAGCGCTCGCCATCGTACCTGGTAAGCCGGCCTTTCAGGGATTCCACTGCGAATTTTCTGCGCAAGGTATTGCCCGACAGCTGGGCATACGCCCTGACACGCTGGAAAAACACCCTGTTACAGCAGTTGATCTATCGCCGCAGCCGCTCCCATCCCGGGCAGGTGCGCGCGAAATTACTGGCGCGCGTACGCAAGGAACTGGGCCCGGATTATGATGTGGACACCCATTTCACACCCAACTACAACCCCTGGGACCAGCGCCTTTGCCTGGTGCCGGACAGCGACTTCTTCGGGGCGGTAAAAACGGGAGCGGCCTCAGTGGTCACCGATCACATAGAACGCTTTACCCCAGGCGGTATTCTGCTGAAAAGCGGCCGTGAACTGGAAGCCGATATCATCGTCACGGCCACGGGCCTGAACATGTCTCTTATGGGCGATATAGAATTCGGGGTGGACGGCGAAACCATAGATTTCGCAAAAACCTGGACCTACAAGGGTGTGATGTATAGCGGCGTTCCCAACCTGGTTAACACCTTTGGTTACATCAATGCGTCCTACACTCTGCGAGCTGATTTGACCGCGGAATATTTCTGCCGCCTGATCAACCGCTCGGATGAGTTGGGCAAAAAGCAGGTTACTCCCAGTCTGCGCCCGCAAGACCAGACGATGAAGGCCGAGCCCTGGATTACCGATTTCTCCTCCGGCTACATGGAACGGGTGATGCATATGTTCCCCAAACAGGGAGACCACACACCCTGGCTGAACCCGCAGGATTATTTCAAGGACAAAAAAATGTTTCGGGCCGAGCCCTTCGAGGACGATGCACTGGTATTCACCAATCCCTGACGCACAACCCTCTGATATCATTGCAGGGCACTACCCTAATTCGCAGCTTGAGAGAGGAAGCGTCAAATGCAAATCGGAATGATTGGTCTGGGTCGAATGGGCGCCAATATGGTGAGGCGGCTGATGCGCGATGGGCATGAATGCGTGGTGTATAACCACTCGACCCCAGCGATCGACGCACTGGCAGAAGAAGGCGCTGTCCCGGCGTACTCCCTGGCGGAGATGGTGACAAAGCTGCAGGCACCCCGGGCTATCTGGTTGATGATCCCGGCAGGTGTGGTAGACGCAAGTATAGAAGAGCTCCTGCCACTGCTGTCGGCCGGGGATACTGTCATCGATGGCGGGAACTCCTACTACATTGACGACATCCGCCGCTCGCGCCAGCTTGCTGAAAAAGGCCTTCACTATATCGACGTGGGGACCAGCGGCGGCGTGTGGGGGCTGGAACGGGGCTACTGCCAGATGATTGGCGGTGAAGCCGAGCCCGTGCAGCGCCTGCAATCGGTGTTTGCGTCTCTTGCACCTCCCGTGGATACGGCGCCCCCCACCCCTGATCGCAATAGGCCCGGCAGTACCGCCGAGCACGGCTACCTGCACTGTGGCGCTGCGGGCGCCGGGCATTTCGTGAAAATGATACACAACGGTATTGAGTATGGTCTGATGGCTGCCTTCTCCGAGGGCTTTAATATTCTGCGTAACGCCAATGTCGGCAGCGACAGCCAGGTGCACGATGCAGAGACCACACCCATGCGACATCCCGAGCACTATCAGTACGATTTCGACATAGGGGAAATCGCCGAACTGTGGCGCCGGGGCAGCGTGGTAAGCTCATGGCTACTGGACCTGACCGCCCATGCACTGCTTGAGGAACCGGAATTGGCATCCTTTTCCGGTCATGTTTCCGACTCCGGTGAGGGCCGCTGGACACTCAATGCCGCCATCGACGAATCGGTACCGGCGCCCGTGCTCAGCGCCGCACTCTACCAACGCTTTTCCTCCCGCGGGGAATCTGATTTCGCAGACCGCATACTGTCGGCTATGCGCAGCGAATTTGGCGGGCACAAAGAAAAAGTGTAAAAAGACCGGTTAACGCTGTCATATAGATTCGCCTCCCGGCACACTTATGAAATAAGCGGCAGCCGGGGTTAACTATGAGTGTTCACAACAAATCTGTGGCCAGGTACTTTCTTCTGGCAATCTTTGCCCTGGCGATCACGGCCTGCGGCGGAGGTGGCGGTGGCGGCGGTACCGGCACCACCGACAATGCGCCGCCATCGACCCCACCCCCGGCACCCATCCCCCCCGAGCCAGAGCCAATCGTATTCACACCCAACGAGGCTGCCAGATTTCTCAGTCAGGCCACCTTTGGGCCAAACGCTGCAGCGATAGACGCTTTGGTGGCCTCCGGACCTGAAGCCTGGTTCACGGATGAATTGCACAAGCCGCCAACGCTTCACCTCCAGGATGTGTTGTCGCACTTTCCAGCCGACGGCAGCTTCCTCGACGACCAAAACAACCGGCTACCCCAACTGGCATACACCGCATCGGATTCGTTCTGGAAAAAAGCCATCACGGCGGATGACCAACTGCGCCAACGTATGGCCTTTGCCCTGTCACAAATACTGGTTATCTCCGACCAGAGCGTTCTCGATATCGTGCCGCAAACAGTGGCGGCCTACATGGACGTATTGACCGAGGGAGCCTTCGGGAATTTTCGTGACCTGATCGAGAACGTTACCTACTCACCAGCGATGGCGGGGTACCTGACCTATCTACGCAACCAGAAAGCGGACCCCGATAGTGGGCGTGTGCCCGACGAAAACTATGCCCGCGAGCTCCTGCAACTGTTCACACTGGGCCTGATTGAGCTGAACCCGGACGGTACTCCCACACAGGGGCCGGACGGCGGCCCGATCGAGCTATTCGACAACAGTGATATTACCGGCCTCGCCAAAGTATTTACCGGCCTGAGTTTTAGCGGTGCGGGGTTTAATACGCCAATTTTGGAAATCCCCTACGAATCGTTTTATCAGCCTTTGAGTATGTTTAACGCCTATCACTCATTCGAGGAAAAATCCTTTCTCGGCACCACTATTCCCGCAGATACCGGCGGTATTCAAACGATTGAGCGGGCTCTGAATACGATTTTTGCGCATCCCAATGTAGGCCCTTTTCTCGCTCGCCAGTTAATTCAGCGCTTTGTAACAAGCGCCCCCTCTGCGGAGTATGTCGGCCGGGTGGCCGCCACGTTTAACACAGGCAGCTATACCCTCCCCGCCGGCGAAACTGTCGGCAGCGGCAAGCGCGGAGACCTGGGTGCCACGCTGGCAGCCATTCTGTTCGATACAGATGCTCGCGGGAAGAACTCTCAAACAAACCCTGAATTTGGCAAGTTACGCGAGCCAATAATCCGCTTTACCCACTGGGCCCGCGCCTTTGAAGTCAACAGTGCCGACCCGAGCAATGAGCGCCTGCTGCGCGACACCGGTAGCTCCGAGATTCTGGGTCAGCACCCCTATCGCTCACCCTCGGTATTCAATTTTTATCGCCCGGGCTATATCGCCCCGGGCACTGAGACCGGCGCGGCCGGATTGACGGCGCCAGAAATGCAGATTGCCAATGCGTCCACCGTAATGGGCTATCCCAATTTCCTGACAGTTTTTACGTTGGGCGTTTCTCCACAGGTCGACCCTGGAGCGGCCCGGGCGTTCAAGGCCAGCTACACCGCCGAAATGGCTGTGGCGGCGAACCCGCAGGCCCTGCTTGACCACCTGGACCTGCTATTGACTCACGGCACGTTGAGCGACGACACACGAGCCCGTATCACCGACGCGTTAGCTGTCGTTAATCCCGGCAGTGAAGCTGGCCTGCTGGGTAGAGCCCGGCTCGCTAGCGTCATGGTTATGACCTCACCCGAATACATCGTACTGCGCTGATTCTTTAATCCAGGACATCACCATGCAAACTCGAAGAAAATTTCTCAAACTCTCGGCTGCCACGCCAATTGCCCTGGCCGGAAGTTCGATGCTGGGTTCATTGGCCGGCATGAATGCACATGCCATGGATACCGACGGTTACAAGGCACTGGTCTGCGTATTTCTGTTTGGCGGTATGGACTGCCACGACACCGTATTGCCCTACGACCAGGCATCATACGACCAGTACGCAGCCATCAGATCCTCGCTGCTCCAGTCCTATGCTGCGCTGCCATCTGGCTCCAGCCGTAGCCGCGAAGCGCTCCTGCCACTGCCAACGACCTCGGCAATGTCTGCTGGGAGGCAGTTCGCTTTACCACCGCAGATGGGCGCCCTGCACAGCTTGTTCGGCGACGGCAAGGCCGCTATTGTCGGTAATGTCGGGCCGCTACTGCAACCCACCGACCGAACGGCTTTGCTGAACGGCAGTGGGCCGTTGCCCAAGCGCTTGTTCTCCCACAACGATCAACAATCCACGTGGATGTCCTTCGCTCCCGAGGGCTCGCAGCTGGGCTGGGGTGGACGTTTTGGCGATGTTGCCTTCAAAGCCGGTGCGAACATTAATAACATCTTCTCGCAGATTTCCCTCGCCGGTAATACCGTTTTTCTCTCAGGGGAACAAGTCGGCCCCTATCAGATTGGGGTCGACGGCGTACAGTCGATATACCTGCTCGACCGCTCTGGCAGCGTTGTCCCAGCGGCACTGGATCCGATCCTGAGAGACCACTTCAGTGCTGCGGGCTCTAACCGAAGTAATCTGTTTGAACGGGATTTTATCAATCTCAGCCAGACCTCTTTCGAGGCGAATAAGCTGCTGGATGCAGCGCTGCGTACTGCGCCTGACTTCGCCACGGGCTTTCCTAACGGCGCACTGGGCACTCAACTGGCTGCGGTGGCCAGAACTATCGCGGTACGGGAAACACTGGGTGCATCCAGGCAAGTCTTCTTCATCGGCCTGGGCGGCTTCGACACCCACTCTGCCCAGGCTGCGACACTACCTGCATTGCAACAGGATATCAGCGATTCCATCGCCGCTTTCTACGCCGCCACACAGGAAATGGGTATCGAAAATGATGTGACAACGTTTACCTCAGCGGATTTCGGTCGCACGCTAACGGTTAATGGTGATGGCACCGATCACGGCTGGGGCAGCCACCATTTTGTGGTGGGGGGCGCGGTAAAAGGCGGCCAAATTTACGGCGATATTCCACCCCCGACGTTGGCACATTCACAGGACGCGGGCAATGGCCGCCTTATTCCGACTGTATCGGTTGAACAGTTCGCTGCGCCACTGGGCTCATGGTACGGCCTCAACGAGGCTGAACTCAATCTGAGCCTGCCCGGCCTGGCCAACTTTTCGGACGGTGGGCTTGGCCTTTTCTGACACCGGGCACCTGGAGCAAGGGCGCGGCCACCCTGCCCGAAACCCAGTCCTGCAGAAGTATTTGCCCTGTCTTGATCAGTTATCACTGCCGCCGATCTCCCGCACGAACTCAGAGCGCGCGTTCGTATATCGCTCAACGGCTGCACTCATGGCCTCTAATGTTCTGGTAACCGATGTAACAGCCGCGTAATTGGCAACCCACACGGGTATCCAGCCTCCCGGGTCGCCATACACCTGGTAGGTCACCTCTACCCAGCCACTCTGCTGTGGCCGCAGTCGCCAAAATCCACCGAAATCCGGCACACGTACATACTCCGGCGCATGCGGGAGGTAGTCCGGGACATTAGTGATGGTTATCGTGATATCACCAGCTTCGTGCTGCTGGTAGTCAAAGCGCACTACTGTGTCACGATCCTCCATAGGCCAGGGTGCATCGATGATGCCGTAAACATAGGCTCTCGCGTAACCCTCTTCCTCCAGGATGCGCGCGCCTGCGCTGCGGTAAACCCACTGGTGGTTGTATTCGGCATCCTTCAATAGCGCCATCACGGCATTCAATGTGGTATTCAGCCGGATTCGGCCCCGGATCTCCTGCAGCTCGGAGCCAGAATACGCCCGGCGTTCAACCAGCAGACCATTCTGGTCCGCGGCCGTCTCCCAACTCACAGCCCGTGCAGGGGTAAAGAGCCCAAGGAACAAAAGCAGGCAGGCAGCCCGGCCCATACCCGTGCCACAAGGACCGATATCAGCCACGACTCGCATCTCGGGTGGCCCTCCAATATAATGTGTATTCGACCTGTTTAAGCCGGAGACCAGCCCCATGAGTAGCACAAGTAGATCGCTTTTCATTATATCACTTGTTGCAATGGCACTCGTTGTCAGCGCATGCACCAGCACGGATGCCAATAAGCAGCAAGTAGCCAATGCGGGAGTGGATAAGGATGGACTGCCTATATTGACCGAAGAGCAGAAAACGGATGGCATTATCTGCGTCCGCCAACCCGTCACGGGCAGCCGGATATCGAAAAAGTCCTGTAGCACGCCGGAACAGCGCGAACGCGCCCAGAGCGAGGCACAACGACAGGCACTGGATGTTCAGCGCACCTCGACCAGTCCGACCATTTCCGAGTAGTGACCACGCCACAAGGCAAATGAGCGTGTTTCGCCAGTAGCAAAGTCTTTAGGGGTGTAGCACACCCGCTTTGATGTGGACTGGTGGCCCAGCTGGATAACCTAGCTGGATAACAACCGTTGCAACCATTGCGAGATGTCCGCGATTTCCTCGGGGCACACAGTGTGCTCCGCCGGGTAGCTCTTGTATTCAACTGCATAACCCATGGTGACCAGTTTGTCCTGTGCCTCCCGCGCCAGGCGCTCAGGCACCATAGGATCGCGGCTTCCATGACAGATAAAAATCGGCAAATTCTTGTTCGCGCTGTTGGGTGTGATAGTGTCTTTACTGGCAAAATACGTCGACATAGACAACAAACCGGCCAGCGGTTGCATATAGGTAAGAGCAGCCTGATAAGCCACCGCCCCGCCCTGGGAAAAACCCGCGAGCACGATACGGTTACTGGGGATGCCACGGTCTATTTCGCGATCGATGAGACGACGGACCTGCTCAGCCGAGTCAATTAACTGTATTGTGTCGATCTTCCTATCGATGTCTATTTCGGTAATGTCATACCAGGCCGGCATCACAGCACCGCCATTGATGGTAATCGGTATTGACGGCGCATTGGGAAAGACAAAACGCACAGCCATGCTGGACGGCAGGCGCATCTCGGGCACCATGGGTACGAAATCATTACCGTCGGCACCCAGGCCATGCAGAAGTATCACCGTTGCGGTGGCGGGTGTTTTCGGTTCAATATCAATGCAGGATAAAAGCGACATGGTGTCTTTCTCGGTTGACCAAATAGGGTGCGGGCAAGTATATAGAGCCGGCAACAGATAAGGGCAACATTTTCTAACAGTGAAGAAGGATTTCAACGCTCATGGCCAGCCAATGCGTCTGCAACAGCCAAAAACTATTTGATGACTGCTGCGGCAGATTCCTCAACGGCAGCCAGCAGGCGAAAACTCCGGAGCAATTGATGCGCTCGCGCTACAGCGCCTACGCGCTTGGCAACCACGGTGAATATCTGCTGCGCACCTGGTTCCCCGCGACCGCGCGCGGCCTGACCGCCGAGAACCTCTCTCAACGCAGCTGCGAATGGCTGGGGTTGGAAATTATCGCCAAAGAGCAGAAAGGCGATCAGGGCCTTGTGGAATTTCGGGCTCATTACCGGGACGACCAGGGTGAAAAAACAGTCATGCAGGAGAAATCGGTGTTCCAGCGCATTGGCGGCCGCTGGCTTTACGTTGGAGGTGAAGTCAGTACATCCCCTGACTCCCTGCCGGGCAAATGAGCGAACACTACGATGTTGTAATACTTGGCGGTGGGGCAGCCGGCCTGATGTGCGCCCTGACAGCGAGCCAGCGCGGCCGGCGCGTGCTGGTGCTGGAGAAGGCAAATAAGATTGGCAAAAAGATTCTTATGTCGGGTGGCGGCCGCTGTAACTTCACCAATCTCGCGGTGGAAGCGGACAATTTCATCTGTTCCAATCCGCATTTCTGCAAATCTGCCTTAAGTCGCTACACGCAGTGGGATTTTATTGCGTTGGTAGAACGCCACGGTATCGAGTATGAGGAAAGAAAACATGGCCAGCTCTTCTGCCTGGACTCTGCCAGGGACATTCTGGACATGTTGCTGGCCGAGTGCGCGCTGGGCCAGGCGGATATCCTTACACACAGCGATGTCTCAGCGATTGACCAACAGAACAACGGGGCAGAGGAACATTCTCGCTACCGGCTGAGCTACAGTCGTGAGGGAAAACCCCACAAGGTCGATTGCACTTCCGTTGTGGTCGCCACCGGGGCGCTGTCCATCCCCACCCTGGGTGGCAGCGGCCGGGGCTATGAATTCGCCAGCCAATTCAACATACCGCTAAAACCCAGGCTGGCTGGGCTGGTGCCCTTTATGTTCAGCGATGCAACCCGGGATCTATGTGAACGGCTGGCAGGTGTGTCTCTGCCGGTTAGCGTCAGCTGTAATGGCACGGCATTTGACGAGAATATCCTGTTTACACACCGCGGGGTAAGTGGCCCGGCAATTCTACAGATATCAAACTACTGGCACCCGGGTGACGCTGTTTCTGTCAACCTGCTACCCGGTGTGGCTGCCGCCGCATGGCTATGCGAAACCAAGATACAGCAGGGCCGCCTTCGGCTGACAGCACTATTGGGTAAACACCTGCCAAAAGCCCTGGTGGAAGAATTACAGTCGCTGTGGTGGCCCGCCATGGCAGAGAAAAATCTGGGGGAGTTCAGCGACAAACAACTGGCGACAATAGGTGACCGCTTGAATAACTGGCAGCTCAAGCCCTCGGCAACGGAGGGTTATCGCACCGCAGAGGTCACTCTGGGTGGTGTCGACACCGACCATATAAGCTCGAAGACAATGGAAGCAAAAGGTCATCCCGGGCTATTTTTTATCGGCGAAGTAATGGACGTAACCGGCCACCTTGGGGGATTCAATTTCCAGTGGGCCTGGTCATCGGGGTATAGCGCGGGAACCCATGCGTAGCTATTTGTGAGCCGATAAGATTCGACAGTTCAACCGGCAGTTTTAGGTTTGGGAGCGGCTCGTTTCGGCTGGGCGTATCCCGCCATTCGCTTAGATTGGAGAGAGTTAATGTATCGGATTTTTTTCGTAACTTGTATTGCCTTCTCTGTTACGGCGCCGACAGCTTTTGCCGTAGACGAGGTCAAGTGCGATCACTATTATGAGATGGCAGAAAGAAAGGAAGCGACTATTTTGGTCTTCGGCCCTGACCTTGCGCAGCCAGCAAAAGACTATTTATACCAGGACCTCTTGGTTGACACGTCGCAATGCATATCACATTGCGGAGCTGAAAAGTTAGCCTACTGCAACGAGGTCGCCGAACAGATTGAGCGAGGGAATCTTACAGGCGCGAAGAAATAGAGGCGCTTCCCGGCCGTCAAAGGGTCGGGGATTAGAAAGATATGTACCCCAATGAAATATCGTCGGAAAACTCCTTATGACCGTTATGAGTAACTTTCCGGCATTTGCCCCAGTTCTAACGCAACCGGCACGTTTCCGCCGCATTGCGGCCCCGCAGAGCTTGCTAGAGGCATCGCCGCCACGGGCCTAGTAGTGCCGAGGCTGTGTGAAAACACCGCCGCCAAAATCCAAATTTGACATCGCTGCCTCATCTCGCGTGGTTTGTAGCGCAAGGGTCCGCACAGCGCAATATTTCCGGCCCTGAACCACCAGGATCGCTCCAGGGCGTTTCTGGGCGACTACATTGGCGCACATTAGCGGGTAACGGGGATTACCCGCTCATTCCCTCCAGTAAGGCCGGAACTCCCATAATTCTCATCACCCGCTTTATGTTGTAGGCAAGCACGTTCAAGCTCATTTCCGCGCCCACCCGATCCAGCGTTTTCATGCTGAAGTGCGTCGCACCCATCCAAGCCTTGAGTGTTCCATACGGATGTTCCACGGTGGCTCTTCGAATAGCCATGATGCCAGGAGTCTGATCAAGCCTGTTCTGCATGCGATCGAGAACATCTTCATGTTCCCAGCGCGATATCCGACGTTCTTTGCCCGTTGTGCATTGCGATTTGATGGGGCAGCGAACACAGGCAGAGCTCCAGTATTTGTAGATAACGATTCCCTTGTCTGTTGTTCTCATGCGCCGGATAGCCCGCTCCCCCGCGGGGCACTGATATTCATCATCCTCGGCGATGTAGTGGAAGTCTCTCTTTCCAAAAAGCCCTTTCGCCTGGTTACTGGATGTCTGCGACTTGGGAACATACGGCGTAATGCCAGATTTTTCGCAGGCGAGTATTTCTTCTCCTGTGTAGTACCCCCGATCTGCCAGGGCTGTCAGTGTCTCCTTGCCCATAGCATCCCGGGCTTGCTGCGCCATCCTGGACAACTGCCTCCTGTCGCTTCCTGTATTCGTGACATCGTGCGCCACGATCAGGTGGTTCTTTGCATCAACGGCAGTTTGAACGTTGTACCCAACGACCCCTGAGCTTTTGCTCTTTGTCCTCATGGATCGGGCATCGGGATCAGTGAGAGAAACCTGTGTATCGGAACTTTCTGCAAGCTGCTCGCCGATACGGTTATCATGCGCCATTTCCTGCTCTACGGCCCTGATCTTTTCCTTCAGATGTAGCTTTCTCTCCTCGGGTACTTGCGAGTCAGCGCGATCCGCACTCTCGAGTTCTTTGAAGTAATGTTTGATACTAGATTCGAGTTGCTCCAGGCGGCGCTTCACCTTAGTAGAAGAGAAATTCTTGTCGTAGTTATTCACGGCTTTGAACTTGCTGCCGTCTATCGCGACGACGTCGCCCGAAAATAACTCCAGACGACGGCAGAGATCGACAAACTCCCGGCAGACTCGCTTTATAGCCTTGCCGTTATCCTTGCGGAAATCGGCGATCGTTTTGAAATCAGGAGCGAGGCGACCCAGTAGCCACATCAACTCGACATTGCGTATGGCTTCTCGTTCCAAACGTCTCGACGACGGGATTCTGCTCAGATAACCATAAATATAGAGTTTCAGCATTGTTGCGGGATGGTAACCAGGTCTGCCGGTATCTGCGGGCAGGGTCTTGAAACCCAACTTACCCAGCTCCAGACGATCTACAAACACATCGACAACCCGCACTGGATTGTCTTCATTGATGTAGTCATCGAGGCATTCTGGCAGGAGGGTTGATTGCGTGCGACTGTCGCCTTGAATAAATCCGCTCATGAGCAATCACCAGATCAGAGGCTTGCTACTATTATACCGATGATGACGTTTTCACACAGCCTCTGCCATAAAGGGACATTTATTCAAGAGCACGACCTGATATATTCGTCCAGCTTTATGGTGACGCTGTTGCTCACGTTGGCGTCTAACCTTACAACTGCTTCACCGACCAAATGCTTCGCACACAATTTGTCGCGAACCTTGATTCCTCGGCTGGCTCTGAGTAGTAAGAGGCCAGAGATACTATGATCCAGCACCCATCGTTCGCATAATTTGGCTTCACACTTAATCGAGCCGATAGCTCCTTGCATTTCATCGGTATCCACGCGTTCCCAAGTTACTTCCTGCGCTCCCAGAGGGTTTCCTTCAGAATCAGTGGTGGTAATCATTGTTACAGGCTGAGTAGTGCACCCCGCGAGAAGAAAGATGATGACGAATACAAGACGCGACAATGCCGTTTCCCTAAATATGTGACAAATACCAATGGTCCGCTTTGAGTCGATTTGTGCCCCTTTGGCCTGAGCATATCTGACTGTGCGACCGGCACAAAGGTGCCAGAAGCGGAAGTTTACTCTCCGGCAATATGAAATGTTCTACACAGATTTTTTTTGATGACACTAACGTTTGTGCCACTTCATCTTTAAGCACTTTGCATTTAGGGGGTCCTTCAGTTCAGGGTTTAGGTCGCAATTGACCTCCCAACTTCCTGGTCTTTCCGGGTCATCTAGCCGATTCAATTTCCACTGAGCTATACGGTTCATATATTGTTCTTTAGTAATCTTCCGAGACTCAGGAGCCATACCAAGCTCCCAGAAACTAACCACGCAAAGCTGGCGATATTCACAAAGTTCAGTAGCCGCCTGCTCCATTACGTCAATACTCACTGGCTGAGTTCTGAGCTCAACACAAGGGGTAGTTGGGCTCCGATATGTGACCCGATAGGGTTCATTGACTTCCTCGTCCGAAAAAGCGTGCGCACTCATCAAAATAGCGATTGCTGCAAATGAGTAGGGTCGCCAGATCATTGATGCTTTCAGAGTAAACCTCTCAGCAAATAAGTGGAGACCAAGTGTCTCCTTTGAGTCGATTTGTGCCCCTTTGGCCTGAGTATATCTGACTGTGCGACCGGCACAAAGGTGCCAGGAGCGGCTGGTGGCGGCTCGTTACTCTACAAACTATCAGCGTATATCGAATCCTGATACTTCATTAACTAACCAAAGACCACGGGTACAAAAATATCCACGCCAACGCTAATATCAGCAACGCGAGTCGCGAGAATGGTGCCTCGCGATCCTTTAACCCCGCACCCGCATAATATATGTCCGCCTTCGAGAAATACCGATAACAAATAATCCAAGCGCCCCACCCGCCAACGATTGCTATCAGGACTGTTCCGAACTGAGGCCGATAAAGCAGGCCCAAGATGGAGACAACGATCGTATAGGTAATGGCACCCGCTATTGACAGCTGGTGCAAACTGTACTTTTTCGAAGTGTTTGGCCTGTCCATAGTATTGAGATTCCAATGCGTAGAAAGTCGCATTGCCTTAGCAAATCCTATATTTCATAAGTAGCTACTGAGTAAACATTTGACTTTGCAGCTTTGTCTGGCGGCCGTAAAAAGTCAGTAGTTGCTCAATTTACCTGGGTATATCCTAGCCTGGAACCGGCACAAAGCTGCCAATAACAGACATTAGCAAACCTTTTTCCTTTATGTAGAACAAGGTGATTCCCTTCAAGGGAGTACTCGGCTAGCTGCATGTCAGCTGTTATATCGCCGAGGTTTTCGCCATTGAGTGTCAGGCGTAATTCAGCCTCAAACCGCTCGCCATTATCGTGTCGTGATCGGCAACGGAATACACTCCCGTCTACTACTTTTCGATTGCAAATATCCTGACCAAAATCTTCACAAAGGTAGCCCCAGCGCGACCAGTGTAAGTCGGGCATGTTCACATGCCCGTCTCGCAGAAAAACAAAAAATACTCTGAAGACACCGGCAGAGTCGCGATAGATTATCTATCGTTCACTTCTCGGGCCCGATTTAATAAAGAAGGGCCAACGCTATACACAATGGATTGGCCCCATATCAAAAGAGTGTAGATAGCCTTGGTGAGATTACACAGCACCCTAGAACATCGCTCCGGCGGGCGTCTTTGACATTTTAGTGCCGGTAGTATGCCGGCACACTTTCAGTCGAAAAATCCACTTGCGGCGAATAACGGCTGATTGAACTGACAGCAACTATTCGGCTCGCAAGCAGCTCCTTCTGATCACTCACTTGGCATCAATGCCAATGCAGCAAAAGCTCACGCTGCTCTGCTGAGCTGCGTGCCAGTTGTTCTGCCAATTCAGCAAAACGCTCTTCTACCTGATCACGCCGTATCTTCAAGGTGGGTGTCATCACCCCGTTTTCAATGCTCCAGGGTTCCCGCGAGACAATAACGGCACCTATGCGGGCATGGCTCTCAATCTCGTCATTAATCTCGCGAATAGTCGCCAGAATAGAGTCCGCCACTTCCTGCTCTGGCACTTTCTGTGCTTCTTCCGTCAGTACCGCCACCATCACTGTCTTGGAAAAACCACGCCCCAGCAGGCACTGCTGCTCTGCGTGGGGGTTTTTGGCAAACAAGCCCTCGATGGGCGGCGGTGCGACAAACTTGCCCTGTATTGTCTTGAAGTAGTCCTTGACCCTGCCGGTGATAAAGATAAAACCATCGTCATCCATCCGGACTTTGTCGCCGGTATGCAGCCATCCGTCACGGATCAGTTCAGCGGTCTTGTCGTCCTGCAGATAATAGCCGGGCGTGCAACCATCGGCTTTAATGGCCAATTCTCCCTCTGCAGTAATTTTGCACTCCACCTCACCGATGGGCTTGCCAATGGAACCCACACGACGATGATCATGACTGGAGAGAATCACACCCATAGCCTCCGTCTGCCCAAACCCCTCCATCAGAGTCAGACCCAACTCACCCCACCAGTGGATCAGTGCCGGGGGTGTCGGCGCCGCTGCGGTGAGACAATATTGCACCTCGTTCAACCCCAGACCTTCCAGTACCAGCTGGCCTATTCCGGCCTTGTCCTGCGAAAGCGCGGCCTCCAGTGCATCTTTGCCGCCAAATTTGCCGATAACGGCCTGTTGAAACTGCTCCCAGATACGCGGAGGGCCGAAGAAAACATGGGGTCGGGCCCGCGGCAGGTCACGCGTTATCTTGTCCAGCGACTCGTTAAAGAAGATTTCACCGCCAAGTACAATCGATGAGAATTCCACGATCTGCCGCTCTGCGATATGGGACAGGGGCAAATACGAGAAATAACGTGGGCTTTCAGCCAGACCAAACATGTTGGTAAAGCGTCGGATTGGTATGAGGTTACTGCTATGCGTCTGGATCACCCCTTTTGGCATGCCAGTTGTGCCGGAAGTGAATACCAACGAGATCATATCATCGGGCTGGCACTGGTACGCCGGCGCCTGGCCAGCGTACTGTGCCAGCAAATCCTCCCACTTTTCATGGGGCTGCTCCAGTTCTACTCCCGGCAGAGTTACCAGCAGCACGTCCTTGGGCAGCACCGCGACAATCTGGTCCCAGTTACTGGTTTCCCCCACGAACACAACTTTGGCCTGGGTAAGTTCGAAGATGTACTCGGCCGTGGCCCCCGGCAAGGTGGTAAACATGCTCACGGTAACATTGCCCGAGGCGATAATGGCCAGGTCGGCCATCACCCAGTGCGCGCAATTGCGTGACAGCACCACCATCTTTTCGCCATGCCCGAAGCGTTGCTCCAGCATAGTGGCCACGGCAGAAATTTGCCCCTGGGCCTCGCCCCAGCTGTAATCGTCCGAGCCGTCCTCCCCCAGATCTCTCAGCCAGATTTTATCCGGGGTTTCGGCAGCTCTGGCGGCAACCAGTTCGGGTAGCGTATCTATTGTCATATTCTCGTTTCCTGCTTTAGTAGAATTATCCGGTCAAAATATCAGAATAGCGCAAAGAAAGCGCCTGGTGGCATCAATTTTCAAGAATCCGTTAGAGCAGCACCGAGAAAGCCGCGCACGCTCGAGGTAGCGAACAATCAGCCACCCAGGGCACTGAATTTCTGTTAGATTGTTTTCCTCGTGAAGAACCCCCGGGAGATTACTATATGGAATACCAAACCGTCGCTGATGCCAGAGACATGGGTGGGCTGCGCCTGGTACTGACTGCTGGTGTGCCAGCACCGTGGAGCGAATCGGCCAAAGCCGTTTTCAAAGTAAAAAATATTCCCTATGTGCCTGTGCTGCAAAAGGCCGCGGCGGCCAACGATGAGTTGGTGGCGTGGACCGGGCACCGAAACGCGCCAACCGCCATGTACCAGGACGAGCCCGCCGGGGTGACCTGGCTGGACATCCTGAACCTGGCAGAACGCCTGCAGCCGGAACCCTCACTGGTACCGGAAGATATCGAGAATCGTATATTGATGACCGGGCTGATGAACGAATTGGCAGGTGAAGGTGGCATGCTCTGGAGTACCCGGCAATTGATGTTTCAAACAATGGTCAATGCCATGGGTGAGGAAGCCGTTGTCGATACCCCGATGTTTCGCAACTACCGGTACAGCGCCGAAGCGGCCGCGTCAGCATGCGAAAAAGCCATCACAATATTGCGACGCTTTGAGCTGCAACTGCAACGTCAGACCGACGCCAATAGCCGCTATTTCATCGCAGACCGGCTGTCGGTTCTGGACCTCTATTGGGCATGCTTTTCCCAGACCCTGGCTCCACTGCCCCAGGAGGTCAATCCGATGCCGCAATCACTGCGAGTCACCTGGGGTTCCGCCGTGGACGTGATGGCTAAAGCGGGCTATACACCTGACGACTGCCTGTTTGAACACCGGGATTATATTTTCCGCGAGTATATCGGGCTGCCCCTGGATTTTTGATTTTCCTCTGTCTCGCGGTGACAAGCACGCGAATGCGCGCGCGGATCAACAGCTGCCGGAGTCAGTAATGTCACACACGGAGGCAGTATCTTCAGTCAGGGTGAGTGAATATACCTGGTTATCGGGCTGGGGCACGACCAGGTCATCGTAATTCACCGAGTCATCCGCATCCGTATTGCAGGCAAATGCCATGGTGTAATCTCCCGCCGGCAAAAACCCGAATACGTACTCCCAGTTTGCCGTGACTGCATTCAGTACCAAAGACGCCACTGCGACCGGTGGTACTACATTATCGGGAACCGCAGTGCTGCTGTTACTGGTGTAGACATCCCCGAGGCGCTCACTGGACTGTGGCGTGCCCTCATAGAGGTAGATTCTGTTGCCCGCAGCAGGATCGGTTTTCTCACTACAGGGCGCTACCGAGTCAAACAGACTGCTGTCGACACGCCCGGACAGGCTGGCAGCGGTGGCATTGTTTTCCAGCCGTATGCCGGTGGTGCTCATAGTAAAACGTGTGCCCGATGCCTCGGCCCGAAGTGACTGGGCGAGACTGAACTCCACCGTATACGCCTGATTCGATTTGGCAAAAGTCGTTCCCTGCAGGGTGAGAGCGCTGCCTGATACCATCAGCTCCCTGAGGGTGTCGTCCGATTGCTGGACATAGGAGCTATTTACATCACCCACAACAACCCCTATTTCAAGCTGGCTGTAGGTTCCAGACTCCAATTCCAGACCATCGATGACAATGAGCTGGTTGCGCCCCTGATACTGCAGCAGATCTACCTGAAAAGTATCTACTGACACCAGACCGAGCTGGGGAATGGTGAACTCATCGACAACCACATCGTCACTACCACTGCGGCGAAAGGTAAGGCTGTCGACTTCTATCACTACCTGCTTGAGATCCTCGGGTAGCGCATCGGAGAAGCCCAGCGTTAATACCGTGGTTCCCTTGTTGCGATCGTTGCTGCAATCGAAGCCACAGCTACAGCCTCCTGAAAGGAGTACCCCGATAGCCAGGAGCAGGCTAGCTGTGACCATCACCACATATTTTTTCATCGCTGACCAATCATCCTGTTTGTAACAAATACGCTGTTTAAAACCGGCACCACCCATTTGCATGGGCCGGATAATAATAACAGGGTACCACTGCTTCAGCTCACCGGCAGGCCCAACTTTTTCAGCGCCAGGGCAATCTCCTCGATAATCGCCGGGTCATCAATTGTCGCAGGCATTTTCCAGCTTTCACCGTCGGCAATACTGCGCATGGTACCCCGCAGTATTTTACCGGAACGGGTTTTTGGCAGGCGATCCACTACCACACACAGTTTGAACGCTGCCACTGGCCCAATCCGATCACGCACTTGCTGAATCGCCTCGGCCGTTATCTCGTCGACGTCGCGGGTCACGCCCGCGTTCAGCACCAGCAGGCCCAGCGGCAGCTGACCTTTCATGGCATCGGCAATACCAATCACCGCGCACTCCGCTACATCGGGATGATCTGCCAGTACTTCCTCCATGCCACCGGTGGAAAGTCGGTGACCCGCCACATTGATGACATCGTCGGTACGCGCCATAACAAAGACATAGCCGTTGTCGTCAATATAGCCGGCATCACCGGTTTCGTAGTATCCCGGAAAGTTGCTGAAGTAGGCCTGAACAAAGCGATCCTCGGCATTCCACAAGTTAGTGAAAGTACCGGGCGGCAGCGGCGACTTGATCACCAGCGCGCCGATCTCACCGGCGGGCACTGGCTCCCCATTGGCATCCAGCACACGCACATCGTAGCCGGGCACGGCACGGGCGGGAGACCCGGGTACAATGGGCAGTTGCTCGATCCCCAGACAGTTAGCGCAAATGGACCAACCCGTCTCGGTTTGCCACCAGTGGTCGATAACTGGCACCTGTAGCTTCGACCGGGCCCACTCCAGGGTATTTGGATCGCAACGCTCCCCGGCGAGAAACAGCGCCCGCAGCCCGGAAAGATCGTATTTTGCAAGGAATGTGCCTTCCGGATCTTCTTTCTTGATTGCCCGGAACGCCGTTGGGGCAGTGAACAGCACTTTCACATTGTGTTCTTCAATCACCCGCCAGAACGCACCCGGGTCGGGCGTACCCACCGGTTTGCCCTCGTATATGAGTGTGGTATTGCCATTAAAGAGGGGGCCGTAAACAATATAGGAATGGCCCACAACCCAGCCCACATCTGACGCGGCCCAGTACACCTCCCCCTGATGCACATTGTAGATATTTTTCATACTCCACTTGAGACTGACGATGCTGCCGCCGGTATCGCGTACAACGCCTTTGGGCAGGCCCGTAGTGCCGGAGGTATAGAGGACATACAGTGGATCATTGGCATTCACCGGCACACATTCGGCAGGCTCCGCCGTGGCCATGGCCTGCCCCCAATCCAGGTCGCGGCCCGCCAGCAGTGAAGCTGGCTGCATCGGTCGCTGTAAAATGATACAGCTTGCAGGCTTGTGCTCTGCCAACTCGATAGCGCCGTCCAGCAGGGGCTTGTACTCGACAATACGATTGGGTTCGACACCGCAGGATGCGGACACAATCACTGTAGGCCTGGCATCGTCTATTCGCACCGCCAGTTCATTGCTGGCAAACCCGCCAAAAACGACGGAGTGAACAGCGCCGATGCGGGCACAGGCGAGCATGGCAATCAGTGCTTCCGGGACCATCGGCATATAGATAATCACCCGGTCACCCTGCGCCACTCCCTGCGCTCGCAGAACACCCGCAAAACGCGACACTTCAGACTGTAACTCTGCGAAGGTGTAGCTGCGCTTGCTGTCGCTCACAGGGCTGTCGTAGATAACAGCAAGCTGCTCTCCCCTGCCCTCATCCACGTGAATATCCACGGCGTTATAACAGGCGTTGGTCACACCATCGGGGTACCAGCGGTAGAAAGGCGGGTTACTGTCGTCCAGTAAACGGGTCGGTGCCTGGTACCAATGGATATCATCCGCAGCGCGTTGCCACAGCTCACTGTCAATCATCTAGGGACTCCCTGGAGAAATAAAAATTAGTTTATCGCGAAGTGTTGCTCGGGGCACACTGTAGTGCCCCCCAACCACAGGCGAGCGAGCGGGGCTCAGCTCTTGAGCTTCATCATGAAATTGAACACTTTGGTTGCAAAGCCCTTGTAAGGTGGGCGCAGGAACTGCAGCGAGGAGAAACCTGCCTGATAAAAAACCGGACGCAGCTTGGAGAAAGTAACAAAGCCCTCGTAACCGTGGTAATGCCCCATACCACTGGGACCTACTCCACCAAAAGGAATATCGTGCTGGGCGACATGCATCAGAGCATCGTTCACACTCACCCCGCCGGACATGATGCGCTCGATATACATGTCCGCCAGTTTGGCATTATTGGTGAACGGGTACAGGGCCAAGGGGCGATCGTGGGCATTGACATACTCCACCACTTCCGCAGGATCCGTATAGGTGAGCACCATCAACAGCGGCCCGAACGTCTCCCTGTTACGTATAGTCATATCCGCAGTGGTATCCATTATGAGGTGCAGGGGAACCTTACGTTTTTCGACGTTCACCTCCTGCTCTCCATTCAGATTGATAACGGTGGCACCCTTGTCGCGCGCATCTTGCACCGTGTCCTGCAGGCGCTTGACCGATCTGTCATCGATAATGGCTGTGTAGTCTGTATGATTAATATCCGGGCAGTGTTTGGCCACATAGGCCTTTGCCTTGGCCACGAAATCATCGCGCTGGGACTCATGCACGAAGACATAGTCAACGTTGGTGCATATCTGTCCCGCGTTGAACTGCTTGACGAACATGATGCGGCCCACCGCTTTTTCCATGTCGTAGTCGGGGTCGATAACGGCCGGCGCTTTGCCGCCTAATTCCAGCACTACCGGGGTCAGGTTCTGTGCCGCGGCAGCCATGACCGAACGCCCGGTCTGACCGGAGCCGGTAAATACCAGCAGGTCGAACGGAATCTTCGAAAACTCGATGCCGACGCCGCCAACTTCCTCATAAAACTTCAGTTTGTCCTCAGGGAGATAATTGGGCGAAATCCGCATCAGCAGACGCGTCAGGTTGATGGAGTTTTCCGACATCTTCACCATCGCCCGGTTGCCCGCGGCGAACGCGGCAGCCAGAGGCATAAAACTGAGATTTATCGGGAAATTCCAGGGGACAATAATCCCTACCACCCCCAGGGGCTGAGGGATTACGCGGTTTTTCGCGCCAAAGAACATACTCATGTCCACATGCCGTTTTTGTACACGGGTCCATTTCTTCAAATTTTTAATGCAATCATTAATACCGTCGGTCACTGAGATAATTTCAGCAAACTGCGTCTCGTGGCGGGAGCGATTACTGTAGTCCTGGCTGATCGCGGTGATGATCTCCTCACGGTTCTCGTTAATCATCCGTTTCAGGTTTTCCAAATCCTGTTTGCGCTGATTGAGGTCCGGGTTCGGTGCGGCCAGATAGAGAGCTCGCTGTTGTTTGAAATGTGCGGTAAGTTCGGCTGCGGTATTGTTCAGGGGGCTTTCTTCTATCGCGGTCATTTGCAGGTCCTCACGTAATGTACTGTTTGGTTTCTTGGGGGAAGAGCCCCTTGCTTACAAGCATAGATCATTCCACGGCGGGAGCGTGCCCGTTCAGCGGGCCAGGCTCCGGTGGAGACCGGCATCAGCTGCCTGCATCTCCCCACTCAGGGCTACGTTTCTGCAAAAAAGCCAGACTACCTTCCGTTGACTCGGGTGAGACCAGGCCCCGCAGCATGGCATCGGTGGCGTAAGCGAAAGCCTCCTCCAGCGGCATATCTACCTGGCGGTAGAAAGTCTCCTTGCCGTAGCGAATGGCCTTGGCCGATTTGGCAGCAATTTTCGCTGCCAATGCCTCAACCTCCGGCAGCACCTGATCAGCTTGCACCACTTTATTTACCAGACCGAAGCGCAACGCATCCTCGGCGGGCATCAAATCGCCGGTCAAGGCCATTTCCATAGCGTGTTTGCGGTGTATATTGCGGCCAATCCCCACCAGAGGCGTGGTGCAGAATGTGCCGATATTAACCCCTGGCGTGCAAAACCTTGCGTCCGCACTGGCTACCGCTAGATCACAGGAGGACACAAGCTGGCAGCCCGCCGCCGTGGCTGTGCCCTGGACAGAGGCTATCACCGCCTTGGGTGAGTGCACGATGGCCATCATCATCCGTGCGCAATCCTCAAGAATGCCGCGTATGCGCAGCATTCTTTCATCCTTGGACTCGCCCTCTCGCCGCCCCATTTCCCGCAGATCATGCCCGGCTGAAAATACGGGGCCGCTACTTGCAATCACTACCACCCGCACAGCGGGATCCTCCGCCGCCGACCCCAGGGCGGTACTCAGGGCGGCAATCATCTGGCTAGACAGCGGATTGCGCTGAGCCGGGCGGTTAAGCGTCAGCCACAATACCGGCCCTTTAAGTTCACTCACTACATAGGGCGAGTCCGTGGTGGCTTGCGCTGCGGTTTCTGCGCGGTTGTCACTGGTTTGTCCCATAACAATTATTTCCCCTGTGTGGCGATACTCGCCGGCTGATACCAGATGGGTGAAGTATACGCTCGTTCCTGAATACTGGTAGCCAGTCCACCGGGAACGTCTATTCCCAGTTTCGCAGCATCGTATGTGCTCCAGCGAGGCGTTGGAATCTCCAGCACCCGCACATAGTAAAAAGCATACTGGCTGGCATCAAAGTCCGGGTCTTCCCACAGCGTCGCCAACTCGGCGGCACCGATGCTGTTGCTGTATGTGGCTTTTTTGACGTCGACCGTGTTGCCAATCGCAGGCAACTCACCCGCGGCATTTTTACTGCGCCTGCCACTCCAGGCCACATTGTATATTTTTTCCTGCTGGACACCCTTGCTGTCTACCCAGCCCTTAATGATTTGGATCCTGTCGAGATTGCCACTGTCTGGCGCCTTGTTTGCCCATACGACAAATGACGGCGCCTTATCGCTGGGCCCATTGAGTGTGCCCCCCATGGGTACACCTTTGGCATAGCCCCGGCTAACAAAATCTGCACCCGCTACGTCGTTGGCACCGTATTTCCAGCCACCGAAGAAACGCACCTTGATTTGCGGCCCGGTAGTACCGAAGGTCTCCCGCCGCAACATGGCGTCATAAATCGCTTCCCGGGTATTTTCCGCCGCCCATACACCGGCCAGACCACCGGAGCTGAACTCCCTCACCTGCTGCACCTGTGCCGGTGGCTGGCCCGTCACGCCCTCCAGGCGATGCGCCGGATTGTTCTCAAAGGCGAATTTCCCGGTGTAATTGTACTCCTCGTTGGAGGCGGCAGCGTTGTGGGTATCAGTATCCCCGATGAACCCATAGTGGAAGGGGTTTCCCATGCCCTTTGCCTGAAAGGACAGTCCGTCCAGCAGCGCCTGGCGTGCAAAACTGCCCTTGCGGTGGGTGGGCCTGAGGCTATCCGCAGAGAGCGTGTAATCCCACTGTTCAAAACCCGCGAACTCGTCATTAGGGGAAAGAGCGGGGTTGGTCTCGGACGTGCCCTTGATCTGGGTGATTTCGTATAGCGGTTCGTTCTCTGCGCGGGTGCGTATATACGCCTCGCTCAGTGGCTTGCCATCACGGGTTTGCAGGGAAAACATCTCGCCATCGCTGGCATTGCCGTTGTGAGGTATCGCCAGCAGGGTAGCGCCTTGTGTACGCAGTTCCCCCATCCAGGCCCAGAGGTGCTCGGGATCTGTAGAGTCCGTAGAGGAAAGTACCCGCTCAGGCAGGTTTTCTGAATTCTGGAACAGCACCACGCGATGAAGATTGCGCATATCCGGATTGGAAGACCATTCGAAAGCAGGAAAGGTCGTGAACTCCCCGGGGCGATAGTACTCGTCAGCAGTCGCAACAATGTCCTTCCAGACAGTTTTGTTCACCTGGGGATTATTCAGCGCCGGATCGGCCTTACCGGAGCTGAAATCACGCAGGACCTTGGCAAATGCCTGCATTCGGGTGTTCTGGTCTCTGGCTGTTATATCCGCCGCCATAGGAAGCTTACTCAATGGATTGCCCGGGTCTTCCATCAGCTTGAACACACCCAGCCACTCCGCGTGATCCGATACGGCGTAAAAATCCAGTGCTTGCTTGATTTGCAGGTCCGGCCCGCCGCCGCCACCGGGTATAGCCTTGCCCTGGGCCCATTGGTAGGCGTGGGCCGGGGATGTCAGGGTGCCGTTAGTATAGGCGTCAAAGGAGTAGCTGGTATGCACGTGTACAGCACCAAAATAGGCGTTGGTGGCAGTCTTCCCCGGCTCTGCGGCCCAGCAAGCGGCCAAAGGCAGCATCGTTGCGAGAAAGCCCGCCAGAACACGCTTTTTACCTGCCTTCATTTTCGCACTCCCCGATACATTAACGGCACAAAATCAGTGGGTTTGGACCGCACAAATCTTAGCATTTTAGTACGTCAATTGCCTGCTGCAAGTGTTATGACATAGCGCATGGCCAAAGTCGTCAGCTTGGCCTAAACTGGCCGTCACTTAAAAGGGAGCATACCGTATGTCCGACGCACGACCCATGTATACCGAAGACCAGGTGAAGCTTGACCCTTACAGCATTCCACTTGCAGAATTGAACGTCGCAAACCCTTTCCTGTTTGCTCACGATGCGCACTGGCCCTGGTTCAAGCGCCTGCGCGACGAAGCGCCGGTACACTACTGTGCCGAGAGCTTTTTCGGCCCCTACTGGTCGATTAGCGGGTATGACGAAATAATGACAGTGGATACGTCCCACGACGTGTTTTCCTCTGAACCCAATATTATTATCAGTGATCCGCTGGACGATTTCCCCCTGCCCATGTTCATAGCCATGGACAGGCCGAAACATGACGAGCAGCGTAAAGTCGTCGCACCGGTTACCGGCCCACAGAATCTGAAAAATTTCGAGCCCATCATCCGCGAACGTACCATTGATGTGCTGGATAAACTGCCACTGGGTGAATCGTTCAACTGGGTGGAAAAAGTATCCATTGAACTCACCACCCGCATGCTGGCTACGCTGTTTGACTTCCCCTTTGAGGAGCGGGCGAAGTTAACCTACTGGTCCGACATTACCACCGCCGTGCCGGGCATGGGGCTGATAGATTCCGATGATGAGCGCAAGGCCATTCTACTGGAGTGTCTGGAATACTTTACCGGCTTATGGAATGAGCGTGTCAATCAACCGCCCAAAGGCGATCTCATCTCCATGCTGGCACACGGCGAGGCCACAAAGAACATGAGTCCGGTTGAATATCTGGGCAACCTGATCCTGTTGATTGTCGGAGGCAATGACACTACCCGCAACACCATGAGCGCCAGCATATTCAACCTCTCGAAAAACCCCGACCAGTTCCGGCAGCTGGTAGCCAACCCGGAATTGATACCGAGCATGGTCGCCGAGACCGTGCGCTGGCAAACACCGCTGGCACATATGCGTCGCACGGCAAAGGTAGATACTGTGCTGGGCGGCAAGCAGATCAAGGCCGGGGACAAGGTGGTTATGTGGTACGTATCCGGCAATCGCGACGAGCGGGTATTTGAGCGCCCAGACGACTTCATTATCGACCGGCCGAATGTGCGTAAACACCTGGCTTTCGGCTTTGGCATCCACCGCTGCATGGGCAATCGTCTGGCAGAGTTGCAATTGCGCATATTGTGGGAGGAGATCCTCAAGCGCTTCGAGCGAATCGAAGTCGTTGGCGAGGTCGAGAGATCAATCTCGACCTTTGTGCACGGCTATACCGCACTGCCGGTCGTACTCCACCCACTGAAAAACTGACCGCGCGCTCTACGCCTCCACCAGGACACGCTGGATCTCGCGCGCGATCAGCCACAAGCGGTCCTGACCCCAGGCCCACACAACGGTGTTCCCCCGGGCATCCAGCAGTCGAAAAGTCGGCACTCCCCAGGAGCCAAAGGCATACATGGCCTGCCGATTCTCCTCCATGCGCGGCTGCCAGCCGGAATTATCGATCACCGCTTCGGCATCCCGCCAGGACAGGCCGGCGGCTTCCACGACCTGCTGCAAGCCCGCATCCCTGCTGGTATTCACACCGCGATAAAACGCCGCCCGCAAAAACTCACTGATCAAAGCAACATTCCGCCCCTGGCTTTCAGCCCAGCTGTACAATGAATAGCAACGCCTTACCGGCTCGCCTATGGGGTCATATATATTGCCAAAATCCAGCCCCAACGCCCGTGCTTCTCTGGCGGCATCCGCAAAAATATACAGTCCTTTCTCCCGGGTGGCCGGGACACCGCGCATCACCATGGGCAAAACAGGCCGCAATTCCAACCTGACCCCACTGCGCTCCGCGAGCTCCACCGCCTTGTCAAAAATCACAGCCGTGTAAGGGCTGCGCAAGGACGCATAGATTTCCAACGTCAAGCTGCCATTGGCCTGGTAGCTACCGGCGTCGATCTCAGGTCGCGGGAACAGGAGTTCATCGCTCTGGCCAAGGCCGAGTTCGCGCCAGCGACGCTCCAGATGGTAGAGCCTGTCCACGCCCCAGTACCACTGCCGACCGTAATAAAACATGGCACCCGAATAGTGCTTCAGCTCTGTGCGCCGGGCGGTGCCTGCTGCCAGCGCCTGCGCGGTCTGCTGCGGCGAGCTGCTGCCATACTGCTGCGCCAATGCCGCCAGCGCTGTCGCGTCACCGCCGACCAGCGCTTTACTGACGGCAACGGCGGCATCCGGGAAATCAGCTGCCACTACCGATGCGAGGATGCTATTGGCCTGCAATGACAGCTCCGCGGCCGGCGCCGATGCCCCGGCCGGGTACTCCAGGCCGTAATGGGGGGCGACCAGGCCGGCATCATAGCGGGCCAGCGCGGGCAGTAAATCCGGTTCCGGGAGGTTGGCTCCAGCCGGGCCCGATACCAGATGAGGGACAAGTTGCACGCCGTAGCGTGCCAGTAGCGGGCGCAGTGCCTGGGCCGCCAGGGAACTGTAGGGGTCATCCACCTGATGAAAATATTCCAGAGTATGGGGCTGACCCGACTTGATTCGCTCGCGTTCAGCCTTTTCCTCTAGCTTTTCGATCCGCCGGGGTTTCACCAGTGCGGTGAGGATTCGCGATGTGAGCCAGCGCAGCCAGCGGCTGGGATCCATGGTCGCTGCCCCACCCTGCTCCTTAAATTGCTCAGTCATGATCGAACTCACTGCATAAGTCACCGCCACAGCGATAGAGCACTCCGTGCGGGTAGGCTACCCAGGCAACTTCAGCGCCGCCACTACGTGAGACACGTATATTCAGGGCAGCACCACTAATGGCACCGCTGGGCGTTCCGTCCAATGTTATGCAGCCGCCTTCGTCCCGGCAATGCGCCACAGCGCCGGAGGAATAGCCAATATATATACCACCACCGTCCATCCGGGCCGCCTCCATAGCCGTAATCTCGCCATGGTCGCGGGCGAGTGCGCTCCTGATTACCGCATCGCGGCTGTTCTTGGTCACAGACGTTGCTGAAGCAGGCGCGTTCTGCGCACACGTGTTGGCACTGATCACTGCAAGTATCGAAAAAAGTAATGCGTAATGCATATTGGCTCCTACCACCCGGTAACACAGTGAAATATCTTACCATCCTTATGACCAGCGTGAGTCGTCTGCTATATTGACCCACATAATAAAGCTCACCACAGCCTGAAGGGCGAGGAGAACACTGCTACATGCGCGAAATACCACTGGAAAACGTACTGGATGCGGCTTACACCTGGGAGCGAGATTACCCTGACCGGGTTTATATGGTGCAGCCCGTGGGTAATGGCCAGATCATCCAATACACCTGGGCCGACACCCTCAATCAGGCGCGTCGGATGGCCGCCTACCTGCGATCTCTGAACTTGCCCGCCAACAGCCACATCGCTCTCATTTCAAAAAACTGCGCGCACTTTATTATCTGCGACCTCGCCATCTGGATGGCTGGCCACGCCACCATCGCACTATACCCCACTCTCAACGCCGCTACCGTCAGGTACATCCTCGATCACTCTGAATCCAGGCTATTATTTGTCGGAAAACTCGATGACTGGGACAAAATTCAGCCGGGGATACCCGAGGCCTTACCGTGTATCGCGCTGCCACTTGCACCCCAGACAGCTTATGCCGCCTGGGAAGATATAATCGCAGGCCATGCGCCAATCGCGGACAGCCCCTCGCCCCCCGCAGGGCAGCTTGCGCTGATGTGTTATACCTCTGGCAGTACCGGGCAGCCCAAAGGGGTGATGCACAGTTTTGGCTCTATTTCGGTTCCCGGACAACACTTCGGCAAGGAGATGGATATCACCTCATCGGACCGGGTGCTGTCTTACCTGCCACTCGCTCACGTGATGGAGCGGGCAGTGGTGGAATGCAGCTCTTTTTATTCGGGTATGCAAATCTTCTTTGCGGACAAGCTGGACACCTTCGCCGCGGACCTCAAGCGCGCAAAGCCCACAGTCTTCCTTTCGGTTCCCAGGCTGTGGCTCAAATTTCAATCGGGTGTATTCCAGAAATTTCCCGAAAAGAAGCTGGCCCGCCTGCTGAAAATACCCGTTATAGGCGGCATAGTGCGCAAAAAAGTACTGCGGGGCCTGGGGCTTGAGGAAGCCCGTATTACCGGCAGTGGTTCGGCACCCATACCGGCAGACCTTATCGATTGGTACGACAACCTGGGGCTGCACATAGTAGAGGGCTACGGCATGAGTGAGGATTTTTCCTACTCACATATGTCTACCCCGGAAAAGCGCAAACCCGGTTATGTTGGGGTGGCCTGGGATGATGTCGAAACCCGCATCAGCAAGACCGGCGAAATCCAGATCAAGTCACCCGGCAATATGCTGGGATACTACAAGGAACCGGAAATGACCGCCGCCTGCTACACCGACGACGGCTTCTTTAAAACAGGCGATCGGGGGGAATACTCTCCTGAGGGCCTGCTGCGTATAACTGGCCGGGTAAAAGAACTGTTCAAGACCAGCAAGGGCAAATATGTCGCGCCGGTACCGATTGAAAATCTGCTCAATTCACACAGCCATATAGAATTGTCCTGTGTGTCCGGCGTGGGTAGGCCCGCCTGTTATGCGGCAGTGCAAGTGGCGGAAGATTTGCTTCCCAGATTGGACGATCCGGACTTTCGGCAGGAGCTTGAAGCCGAACTGGAGCTCTTGCTGGACAAAGTAAACCGCCAGCTGGAGGGGTACGAAGAACTGCAGTTCCTGGCCGTGGTCAGGGACGAGTGGCAAATCGCCAACGACTTTCTCACGCCTACGCTGAAGATCAAACGCGAGGTTATAGAACAGGCCTATAGCGGACTGCTGGATGACTGGTATGAAACGGGGAAGAAAGTTGTCTGGCAATAGCCAATGGCTATATCAGGCGAGGACCCCCGGCCGACCACAGGACGTGCCGGGGGCGAACTACAGGTTCGAGTGACTAGCCTTCAAACGCCTTGACAGGGGCAGAGACACCTTCTGGTTTCGTGCCTTTCAGGTAAGCCAACATGGTATCGGCATCAGACACTTCAAAAGGATCGGTCGGGCAATTATCGCCGAAATCCGTTTCCACGAAAATCTTCTCTATTTTGCAATCGTCCACGAGCATGGAATAACGCCATGAGCGCATGCCGAAACCCACATTGGACTTATCAACCAGCATGCCCATCTTGCGCGTGAATTCGCCATTGCCGTCGGGAAGCAGGAAGATATTCTTGTTGTCCACGCTTTTTCCCCACTGGAACATGACGAAAGCATCATTTACGGAGACACAAACAATTTCGTCTACGCCCAGGGCTTTGAATTCTTCGTAAAGCTCATCGTAGCGCGGCAGATGGTTGGAAGAGCAAGTCGGGGTAAATGCTCCCGGTAAGGAGAAAACGACGACCTTTTTGCCAGCAAAAATATCCTCGGTGGTCTTGTCTTCCCAGCGATAGGGGTTACCGCCCTCTACAGACTCGTCACGTACGCGAGTCTTGAATGTCACCTGGGGCACACGTTCTACTACAGCCATGTCTAACTCCTTTGCATTAAGTTGTTGGATGTCGATACGCTGCAGTATTCACGAGGACTTCTGCAGCTCCATTGTCTCGACAGCGCATACATAATAGGACAAAATTATTCATATATAAAATAGTATTTTTGTATTGTATTATCCGCTTTAATCAATCAATAGAGGCGACTCCCAGGCCATGCAGAAACTACCCAGTGTTCGCCAGTTACAATATTTTATCGCGCTTGAGGAGTTGGGGCATTTCGGCCGGGCAGCCGAGGCTTCATTTGTATCCCAGTCAGCCTTCAGCACCGCCATTCAGGAGCTGGAGAGCACTCTTGGGGTACAGTTGGTAGAGCGTACCAATCGCAAGGTCACCATCAATACAGTGGGGCGGGAAGTGGCAGTACAGGCGCGACTTTGCCTCCGCGAATTACAGGATATGGGCCGACTCGCCCGTGAGAGAAACGCACCGCTGACCGGTAAGCTGATACTTGGCGTCATACCCACAATCGGCCCTTTCCTGCTGCCGCCACTGCTGAAAAAACTGCGCCGCAGCTTTCCAAAGTTACAGCTTTATCTGAAAGAGCAGCGCAGCGAGGAGTTATTGGCGGGGCTGCAGGCCGGCAATATTGATCTGCTGCTAATGGCCCTACCCTACCCCGTAAAGAACGTAGAGCAACAGGTACTTTTTCGCGACGGATTTCTACTGGCCTGTCGCAAGGGCACCAAACTGGTAGACCCCGAGCGCTTCAATATCAATCGATTAAACCCGGAAAGTGTTCTGTTACTGGAGGATGGTAACTGTCTGCGCGAACACGCGGTATCCGCCTGCAGCATAAGCGAGCTGGACAAGGTAAATCGCTTCGCAGCTGCCAGTCTGCATTCCCTGCTGGAGATGGTAGAGGGCGACCTGGGGGTGACCTTTGTGCCGGAAATGGCACAGGGCTCTGCACTGCTGAAGGGCACCAATATTGCTACCTACCCTGTCAAAAGTGGTGGTTATCGGGATATTGCTTTGATCTGGCGCAAAGGCAGTAATCACGGCGACTCCTACCGAACATTGGGTGACTTCATTCGCGATAATCACTAAGGCGTGGTTACATTTTCCCGCGATTGTAGGTTGTGGTTATATGGATCACTGTGCTCAGAACCAAACAGTAGTGGCCAACTGTTTCCAGCTTTGCTTTCATGGGGCTGTGCCTTGCGGCACCCCCCCGTTGTATTGCTTCGCTGTAAGCCTATACACGTTATGTTACAACAACGCCAATGGCCTTCTGCAAAGGGCAGGAGGCCCGCTATAACTGGCGCTAAACGGAGAAAGACTCTATGAGAAGACAGAAACGCGATATGAACTCCAGGGCACACGACCGGGGTTACCAGGCAGGCGTGAATGGTCGCAGTCTGGACACCTGCCCGCACACAGAAGAAGAGCACCGTCAGAATTGGCTGACAGGCTGGCGCGAAGGTCGCTGTGACCAGTGGGATGGTTTGACCGGCATCTCGGGAGTGCACAAAATCCGCGCGGTCTGAACTGCATCGAACGACTCAACCAGATTTACACATTTTTTCCAATCACCCCGCCGGGGAATTCCCCGGCGCAACGTCGATTATTTAGCCCCGGCCATACTGCTTTGAGCCAGATCGAGCAACTCCCGATTGGCCACGGCAAACATGGCAAAGTCGGGGGCCGGGCTGGCGTGTAGCTCTACCAGCATCTGCCGCCATCTGCGCACCAGACGAGTCTCTTTTTTCTCCCAAACATTAATGCATTTCAACAAATTGAGATCTTCAGACATATGTCGCAGGGCCCCGATCGCCAGGGTTCGCTGTTGCCACTCCAGGTCTTCCAGGTAGGTATCCCTGGCCAGCGCCTGCCATTCGTTTTCGATTTTTGTAGACAGGATCAACTCGCTGAACCAGTCCAGCTCCAGGCGCTCACCCATAAAGAAGTACACACCCGCCACCTCCATCAGCGGAGCGTCGGTGTCACCGGTTGCCTGGATAATACCCAACGCAGTGTAGGCATGATCTGCGGCCGCCACTGATTTCGCCAACTCCTCGTCAACCCCTTCACTGACGAAATGATCATAGAGCACCTCGAACCGGTCTGCCGCACGCCCACGCAGCATAGTGGGATAGGCTTCCCGCAATTGCTCCAGACCCTCGGCAAACCCGGCAATACAATCGGTTGGCGCTAGCTGGTGACGTCGATTGCGTAGAAACCATCGAGTGGCACGTTTTACCAGACGGATAACACTGAGCATCATCGCCATCTGTACTGCCGATGACACCTGATGGTCCAGCGCCTCGATTTGTTGCCACAGGTCCCGAACACCGTAGATTTCCATCGCCGAGATATACGCACGAGCAACGTCCGCGACCGCAGCTCCGGTCGCTGCTTGCTGTCGCTGAATGAAACTCATGCCCATGCGATTAACGATATCATTGGCCAGCTGTGTGGCCATGATCTCCCGATGCAAGCGGTGTTCGCGAATCTCATCGCTGTATTCAGCGACCAACCGGGGCGGGAAAGCCGATTCCACCGCCAGCGCCAGGAAAGGATCACTTTCCAGGTCAGAATCGATCAGCTGCTCCTTCAGTACCGCCTTACTGTAGGAAATCAGCACCGACAGCTCCGGCCGCGTCAGCGCCTGGCCCTGTAATTTACGCTCAAGTAACTCCTCGTCCGACGGCAGAAACTCCAGCTCCCTGCTCAGGCGGCCCGCCTCCTCGAAAGAACGGATAAAACGCTGATACTCGCCACCCCGCTCCACCGCCTGGAATTGCGCCATACTGATGGCCTGAACCTGACGATAATTATTGCGCAACACCAGGTCGGCCACACTGCCCGTCATTTCCACCAATAGCGCATTGCGGTGTTTTTCGGTCAGGTCGCCACGGGCGACCACCGAGTTGAGCAGAATCTTGATATTCACCTCGTGGTCAGAGCAGTCAACCCCCCCGGCATTGTCGATAAAGTCCGTATTGGAACGACCACCGGCAAGGCTATACTCCACTCTGGCCAGCTGGGTCATTCCCAGGTTACCCCCCTCGCCAACCACCTTGCAGCGCAACTCCCTGGCATCCACACGCAATCCGTCATTGGACTTGTCGCCCACGTCGGTATGGGACTCTGAACGCGCTTTAACATAGGTACCAATACCGCCATTCCACAATAGATCCACCTCGGCCCGCAAGATGTGGGAAATCAATTCGTTAGGCGGCAGATTATCCGCTTCGATATCGAAGCGGGTTTTCATCTCTGGTGAAATCAAAATGGATTTGGCCGACCTCAAAAAGACGCCACCCCCTGTGGCAATTAACTCGGCGTTATAGTCCCCCCAGCCAGATCGCGGCAGTTCGAACAGGCGCTGCCGCTCGGCAAAGCTGGCAGCCGCATCGGGTTCCGGATCAATGAATATGTGCATGTGGTTGAAAGCGGCAAGCAGGCGGATGTGTTCTGACAGCAACATGCCGTTGCCAAACACATCACCCGCCATATCCCCGATGCCCACAACGGTAAAGTCCGTGCTCTGCACATCGACTTCCATTTCCCGAAAATGGCGCTGCACCGAGACCCAGGCGCCGCGGGCAGTAATCCCCATTTTTTTATGGTCGTAGCCCGCGCTGCCACCGGAGGCAAATGCGTCTCCCAGCCAGAAATTATAGTCGGCAGAAATAGAGTTGGCGATATCGGAGAAACTTGCTGTGCCCTTGTCGGCGGCCACGACCAGATACGGATCCTCGTCGTCTTTTGCGACTACATGCCGCGGCCCAACGACGCCGTCCTCAGTGCGATTATCGGTGATATCCAGCAGGGCGCGTATGTACAGCTGGTAGCAGGCTATACCTTCCTGCTGGACCTCGTCCCTGCTCATATCGGGCCGCAACTGCCTGGCGACAAAACCGCCCTTGGCACCCACTGGAACGATGACAGCGTTCTTAACCTGTTGTGCCTTGACCAGACCCAACACCTCGGTGCGAAAATCTTCCGCCCGGTCAGACCAGCGCAGGCCACCGCGGGCAACTTTACCACCGCGCAAGTGCACCCCCTCCACCCGGGGTGAGTAGACGTAAATCTCATACAGCGGTACCGGCTTGGGTACGCCGGGGATATCGCCTGGTTTCAGCTTGAACGAAAAATACGCTTTGAGCGAACCGTCGTCTTCCTCCTGAAAGAAATTGGTACGCATGGTCGCTTTCATGACCAGCACAAACTGGCGAATAATCCTGTCTTCACCCAGATTCTGCACTTCTTCCAGCGAATCCAGGATGCGCTGCTCGACGGCCCGCTCCCGCTGGGCTCGCCAGTCCTCGTCGCCTTCGAACACGGGTGAGAACCGGGTGAGGAATAACTCGACGAGGCAACCTGTGAGCTGCAAATGATTGGCTAGTGTCTCGGCGATGTAATCCACACTGTAGGGGAAATGCACCTGCCGCAAGTAGCGCGCATAAGCGCGCAGCAACGCAATCTCTCGCCAGTTCAGACGGGTACCGATCAACAAGCGGTTAAAAGAATCGCTTTCCGCTTTACCAAACCATATACGCTGAAAAGCATCTTCAAACTCAATCTTCACCTCGTCCAGAACGATGTCGTGGGACAACGCGTAAATGAGCGTAAATTCCTGCACCCAATACACTTTTCCATCGCTGGCGCGCACACCGTACGGGCGCTCGGTCATGACCCGCAGACCGAGGTTTTCCAGAATTGGCAGCACGTCGGATAGCGGCAGGCTGTCCCCCGCGTGGTAGAAGCGCAGGCGCAACATCTCCCCGCCTTCCTCTACCCGCCGGTAAAGTGTCATACCCAGTTCCTCGCCCTTTTGCAGGCGCAGGATTTGCTTGATATCCAGCACGGCTACCCTGGGGTCGAAATCATCCCGGTAGCCGGGAGGAAAACCAGCCGCCAGTTCGCGGACATAGGCCTCACCTCCCTCCTCGCCAAACTCCTCGGTCAGACGAATCCTGAGACGGTCCTCCCAGGCCAGGGTGGCCTGAATAATCTGGTCCTCTATTTCACTGTCGTCGTAGTCAAGCGGCTTGTTTGGGTCAACCCGCAGCACAAAGTGGCAACGCACCAGGATGGACTCCGAGAAGTGGGTGGTGAACTCTGCCTCCTCGGCATTGAATGCGTCGCACAGTATCCGATCGATTTTCTCCCGCTGCTCGGTGGTGTAGCGGTCTCGTGGAATGTACACCATGCAATTTACGAATTTGCCGTGCACATCCTTGCGCACAAACAAACGGGTCTGGCGCCGCTCCTGGATACGGTTGACGGCCGTCACCGTGTCGTAAAGCTCCTGGATGCTGGACTGGAACAGCTCATCCCGCGGGAACAACTCAAGCACCCGCTTCAACTCTCGGCTCTCGTGGTCGGAGGAATCCAGGCTGGACTGCTCCATAACCTTTGCCACCTTGCGTCGCAGTATGGGTATGACTTCCGGGTTCATGGTATAGACTGAGGAGGTATAGAGTCCGATCACACGGTGCTGGCCGATGATCGCGCCAGCGTCATCGAACACCTTGACCTCAACGTAGTCAGGATACGTGAGCCGATGTACCCGCGAGCGCTGGCGGGACTTCGAGAAACTCAACTGGCGGCGCCGTAAATCATCTGACGACATATGCTCTATGTCGGCCAGCAAATCACCGGTACCCCGAGTGGCGCGGTGCCTGAGTAAGCCGAGACTTCGCTCCTCAACCACCGCCACCTGTTGGCCGGGGGCGCCCGCATTCTGTACTTCGAGGTACTCATAGCCAAGCACGGTCATATGTGCCTGCTGTAGCCAGTCGAGAAAGGCCGCGGCTTCTTCTCGAAGTTCAGGTTCGACACTGGTGCTGGCGCGCACTTGCGCCTCTGCTTCCTTCAGCCGCTGCCCCATGGCGGGAAAATCATCCACCACCACAGCAACTTCCTCGAGTATCTCTACCAGCGCCTGGCGCAACTCCTCCAGCTCCGCCGGGTCTGAATGCCTGCCGATTTCAAAATACAGCACCGCCTCTTCAGGTCGGCCTGCACAGGTTCCCTCGTCATCCGTAAGTACCGATGAAAGTTCGCCTGCCTCGCCCCGCATCACTGGCAGATTGGAGCTGGAAATACAGTGAATAGTCAAATTTCGCCGATTCAGCTCACCCCGTACCGACGCTGTGCAAAAGGGAATACCACGGCAGAGAACAGCCACTACCGTATTCTTACTCTCCCAGCCGTGACTCTGGATTTCAGGATTGAAAATACGGATTTTAGGTGTAGTATCCGGCCACGATCGCAGAAAGCGCAGCAGCCCGTACAGGCAGCCGTACAAGTTTTCCACTGACCGCTCGCGCATATCCTCTGCCGGAAAACGCCCGTAAAAGGCGTCACACAGATTGTGCAGGGATTCCCGGTCGGCTTCGTCTGCCCGACTGTCGATGCGCTGACCCAGTTCCACCAGCAGGCTTTTCTTGAGAGTATCCCAGATCATTCTATTTATTATCGCTCCATCAACCGGGCCCAGGGGGCCATATTATTCGATGCCTCTAGTCTAGCCCAATCCGCCATGCTTGTTGCCAACCGTCTGGAACTTTTATAGTGACGGCCAGTCATACAACGCGCACCGGTGAAGGAAATCGCCAAACTCAAGCAGAGACAGGGTAGCTGGGATACTATACCCGCCCTGTGCCTGTAAAGAGAATGTCGACCGGGCAAAGGGAATTTAAGGATATTGAACACCAGTAAACAGGAGCAACAGTGGCGAGCGCAGACGTTAGAGCACTTGAAGACTGGCTGAGCAGCCAGATTATCGGACAATCCCACCTGGTACAGAGACTGATTATTGCCGTACTGGCGAATGGTCACTTGCTGGTGGAGGGTGCGCCCGGGCTGGCCAAGACCCGCGCCATCAAGACCCTCGCAGATGGCGTCGAGGGCTCGTTCCATCGGATACAGTTTACGCCCGACCTGTTGCCCGGCGACGTGACAGGTACAGAAATATACCGCCCGCAGGAAGCCAACTTTCATTTTCAGAAAGGTCCCATTTTCCACAACATGGTGCTGGCAGACGAGGTCAATCGGGCACCCGCCAAGGTACAATCCGCTCTGCTGGAGGCGATGGCTGAGCGCCAGGTAAGTGTCGGTAGCCAAACCTACGATCTGCCAGAGCTATTTCTGGTTATGGCTACCCAGAATCCGATTGAACAGGAGGGAACCTACCCGTTACCGGAAGCACAACTCGACCGCTTCCTCATGCACGTTAGTGTGGACTACCCAGACGCCTCTGCCGAAACCGAGATCTTGCGCTTAACAAGGGCGGAAGCGAGCCGCGATAGCACCCCTGCCCCTCAACCCCTACGCCAGGAAACAATCTTTTCCGCCCGGCAGGAGTTGCTTGCCATGCATATGGCCAGCCCGGTGGAGCAGTACATCGTGCAGTTGGTGATCGCCAGCCGCAAACCGGAAGCCTACTCCAAAGAGCTGGCGGGCTGGATCGAATACGGCGGCAGCCCCCGTGCCACCATCGCGCTCGACCGCTGCGCCCGGGCACATGCCTGGCTGAAGGGGCAAGACTTCGTCAGCCCCGACGATGTGCAAGCCGTGGCGGCAGATGTGCTGCGCCATCGCCTTATTCTGACTTTTGAGGCCGAGGCCAACGGCATAACGCCTGACCAGGTTATTCGCGAACTGTTGGCTCTTGTTCCCGTAGGTTGACCATGCGACTGGCCGATGTAACCACCCCGGCCCGCGGTGCCTATGTGGCAATGGCGGATCTGATAGCGTTGCGATTTCCAGCGCGACAGTTGAGCCTGACGCGCAGGAAACGCGCGCTCAGTGTCCTCGCCGGGCCAAACAAATCCAATTTCCGCGGCCGCGGCATAGACTTCGAGGAAGTGCGCAGCTACCAGCCCGGCGACGACATACGCAGTATCGACTGGCGTGTCACTGCCCGCACCGGCAGCGCCCATACCAAATTGTTTCGGGAAGAACGAGAGCGCCCGGTGCTGGTGGCAGTAGACCAGCGCAGCAATATGTTCTTCGGCTCCACGCACTGCTTCAAGTCGGTACTGGCGGCACACGTGGCCAGCCTGCTGGCGTGGAGTGCACTGGATGCCGGCGACCGCGTGGGGGGCCTGGTATTCAATGATACCGGTCACCGGGAAATTCGCCCCCGGCGCAGTCGCAAAACAGTGCTCGCCCTGATTTCACAGATTGACGAATACAACCGCGCACTGCCGTCGGAGGCGCCCTCGACAATGCCGTTCGCAGAGGTTTTGTCCAACCTGCGACGAATAGCACGCCCGGGCAGCAGCCTGTTCATCGTGAGTGATTTTCGCGGCGCGGGTGACGAGCGCGCCAGAGAGCAACTGTTCCAATTGGCCCAGCATATAGAGATTACCGCCATTGCCTGCAGCGACCCACTTGAAGCGGAGTTGCCGCGGGCGGGACGTTATGCCGTAACTAATGGCAGCGCACGCAGCGAACTGGATACTGCAGAAAAAGGTCTGCGCAGCAGCTATCACGAACGCGCCCGTCAGCAGCGTGAACGACTGTCTACGGATTTTTTGAAACTCGGCATTCCCATGCTGCAAGCGAGCACCGGGCAGGCACCCTTTTCACTCCTGCAAACGTTTTACGGGGACCAGCGGCGGTGAACCCACAGGATCCCCTAGCTGCACTGCATCCATTGCGCGAACCGCTACCTGTTGGTTGGTGGCCGCCCGCCCCCGGCTGGTGGATACTGCTGGGTCTGCTGATTGTGGCGATAACTATTATTGCCTGGGTGCTACTACGGCGCCGCAAGGCACGAGCCTATCGCCGGAAGGCACTGGCCCAGCTGGAATTGTTGCGCACCCAGTATCATGATACCGGGGATGCCAATGCCTATCTCGCTGCAGCCAATGCGTTGTTGAAAAGTGCGGCACTAATAGCCTACCCACGGCGAACAGTCGCCGCCAGTAGCGGCTCCCGATGGCTGACATTTCTAAATCAGGGGCTGCCACCAGGTGACCAGTTTCCCGAAGAGTTTGTCAGCGGCGCCTATCGCAAAAGTGACATGGCGATCGATGTCGAGCAGTTGCACAGCTCTGCAGCCAGTTGGATCAAGCGCCATGAGGTGCACACATGATCGAATGGCTGTGGCCCTGGCTGTTTTTACTTGCGC
>TARA_R110001592_G_scaffold363388_1_pt1 | contig 49266 bp, 39 predicted proteins | sample TARA_R110001592 | Tara Oceans TARA_R110001592 (sample SAMEA4398387) | marine metagenome | biome: Polar Biome; feature: [SRF] surface water layer (ENVO:00010504); material: water (ENVO:00002006), including particulate matter (ENVO:01000060) such as... | depth 5 m | reverse complement strand
AATTACTGATCTGCTTTTCTTTTATATGGTAGCGGGGGCAGGATTCGGTTATGAGTCTTACGGCATAGCGACTTCCTATAAGTCGCCAATTGACCTAAAAGTCACTATATCCGTATGATAGCGAGAGGTATAACAAAAAGCATCCAAGCCATTAAGGTCAATTGATGACACAAGAAGTCACTCGGAATTGGCACAGAACTCAAGCAACCGTCGCCGAGGAAATGACCGTAAGGCTCGGAGCGCATTACGCTGAGCTCTGCGAGTGGGCGGCAGAACGAGGCTTAGAGCTCCCCCTCGAAATCACCTATCACATTTTTGGGCTAGATGATTTTACTAATGGAACTACAAACCTTGCCCTCGAGTTAAATTACCCTGAATCCCAAGCTATCACTGAAGAGTGGGGGCAGAACCCTATAGTTCAGGAGCTGAAACGGTTTGCGGAATTATTCGCTTCGGATGAGCGCATATCAAAAAAATACCCAGGCTTTGGACACAGCGGTAGCGTCAGGAAAACCAGGCGCAACTTCAGGAATATCCAAACTCACACGTTCCTGTTGCTTATGATTACCAACCCACTAGCTCCTTCTCCCGACCATCTCATGTTTAAGAACCGGAGGAGATTGAGGATCTGGCTGATCATTCAAGCAGCCAACCGATTAATAGATTTCGGGTATGCGGCAGACACCTCAATTAGCTCTGCCTCTAGATTTTTGCAGATAGATACAGCCGACGAGCGCTGGCAACTCATCGATGAACTACTCGACAAAACCCAGAAGCAAATAGGTCTCTCTTCAAATTCCTTTGAGCATTTTACTTACGCCATTGAAAATGCGGCGAGTCTATTAAGCGGAACGGTTCGGCACTCAAAAACAGTTCGTGAGTTCCTTAATTCGATTTCGGCAATTGCTAGCGGTTCGTGCAGCGAAATCAAATCCAGACCTACCAATGCACGCATACCTTCACACTTTAAACGCGTACCGCCCCCAATTGATGAATCTTTGTTCGAGTTAGAGGACATAAACTTCAGCGTTGTGGTCTCTCCATCTGATGAGAACGATAACACGGAGTTCACCTACCTCACAGAAGTCGGCACCACAGACAGTAACGCTCAACAAACACTTAGCTCCGGCAGTGTATTTATCCAAACCTCAGAATTATCCCATTATTTACCTTGGTCATGGGATCGCCTACTTCCCCCGGAAGATCAACTGGTATGGACATGGGTAAAAAGCAAACTGCGTACGACAACAATAGAAGAAAAGCTGGGGGGGACGCTGGTTTGGTTATCCATCCAATTATCTCGATCTCTTTCACTGGTAGAACGCATCGCGATAACATCAGAAACGAGTGCAGAATGGAGCCTCAGCCCAGATTTCAAGCTTTTAAAACGAAGCGCCCCTCGCCGCCATAGTAGTTGGCGCCCCCAAGAACTCCAGCGTGATCAAGTTACCCCATTCCATGATGAACTAGTGTTCCATGTCCCAAAGACTATTAGTCAATCCTTAAAAGGTGCAACAACGTCCTCTGTTCCCGCGCCACAGACACTTGGGGCATTGTGGTGTGGTGCTTCAAACACAACGCTAGTAACTTGGTTTAATAAGCAGGCCAAGGAGGAATTCCCGAGAGTCACCAGCGCCATGCTTGCACAATGCCGAAGCCAGCAATTGTTCAACCTCACCGGAGACTTCAGTTTTACACGCCTCTTAACCTCCCACCCACAAAGCGCGCTACCTGGAGCCTGTAGCTATGCAACCTGGGACGTCAAAGCGATTGAAAAAGGGTTACAGGCACCTGTTTTCAGATATCCGAACGATCCTGGTAACATCAATTTGATGGGAAGTCTTCTCGCTCCAATTGAGTCGATTCTTCATGAGGAAATTAATCACGCAAGCAACCTGCTCACAAAGGGGAGCCATCACGGACTCATCCACTATCACAATGCACTAACACAATACGTCGTCATGGCTCTATATGCGGCCACGGGCGCTCGACCACTCAGAGACCCCTTTGAATCCGTTCGCCACTTTTCTATAGCATTTTCGTGCGTCTACATTAACGATAAGAGCGATGGCAGCCTTCGCAACGGCCGTCTTGTCCCTTTGCCCAGTAAGATGATGGAACTGCTCTCGCTCTATTTGCGTCACTTGGGCAGGTTCAGCGAACAAATCAGAGACCACCGAAATGAGCTCGCCCAGCAAATATCAGCAATGGCAAAAGGGCACTCAGCTAAACTCCCATTCTTTTTCCTCATCGATGAGCACCTTTGCTGGCACTCTATGGCTGATGCAGCTGAGCTCAACTGCCAGCTCTTTGAGTGGACACTACCCAATAATTTATTCCGTCACCGATATTCTCAGCGTCTACTAAAAGAAGGCGTCGATCCAGAGGTGATAGAAGGCTGGATGGGGCACGCTGAGCGAGGGTCTGCCAGTTACAGTGATTATTCCGCACGATGCTGGGATGACGATGTGAATACGTATCGCAACGCCTTAGAGCGCGCCTTTAACGCCCTGCCATTTTTTTTAACTGTAGAGCATCACAAACCTCCACCGTTATTTTTCCTTACTTCATTAAAAACAACTTATATCGAACCAAGGTTGTTTGGCCAAAGAGCCCGTGCTCATCAACGGAAATTAAAGCTCAATGCTGCGATTCAAGAGACGCATTCCGACATTCAATTTTTCCTCAATGGTCGGCAACTCAACGACCTTAACGATGAAAACTTATTGAGCCTCAGCAGGCGCATGTTACTCAGGGAAAACCGGCTTCCCCACCCGCAAGCGGCACTTCGCTTTCGTGTGTTCTCAAAATTGATTAAGCGCTCTAGTACTCAAGACGATAGGATGTTCCCACAAGGCAACTCAGAAGAGGTCAACGGCAAGCCAACGACGGGTTCAGCTAGACGAAACATCCTGAAAAAACGACTCGTTCATCTGAACGAAGAGCGTTCGTTACTCCGTACTGACATCACTACCGCCTTAGAGCTCTACCCGCTTTTATCAACGTGGGCGGCCACCATCAAAAGTTCCACAATAAAAGCAAGTTTGTCGAAGTCCAGGGCACTGGCATTGGGCGCAACACTGTTGGCGGTCGAAAAACGTCTAGGCTACAAAAGGCTTCTGTTTGATGTCGTGGAAGGCAAGCACTTTAGACTACTACAAAACGAACGACAGTATTTTTTCGAATACAGTGAAGCACTCAACCCAGACGACTTCTCTACGGCCGTCCAGAGACATAAGATCAGCTACAAAGTCGCCAGCTTATTAGCACATGGCCTCAAGTCGAAAAAAGCCGTCAAGATTCCGTCACCTATTGACATGAGTGAATTCGAAACGTGTTTAGAGATCTACCATAGTCAATTTTCGAACAACCCAACCCCATCTATGGCCGATCTGCTGTCATGGTTATGTCATGTGATCAACCAGGCCAATCTCATTCAACTTCCAGGCATCGTTGCAGCAGCGCTGAGCGAACGCAGCCCACCAACGAGCGCATCGCTGCGTGATTACATAAGGATTCTCCACGGATCGGCGATTGAACTGCCTGAGGATATTCCACATAACACAGTTTTGCCGCCCCAAGGCTTGGCACGACGGAGAGTCAAAGAAGCCGACAAGCTTCAATTACAAGAAAATGCTAAGGAGTTTACTCGCACTATTTTCAATGCTCTGGATAAGTACACCCCATCGAAAGCCCTGCATTGTGCAGAACAATTACAAGCTGCCTGTAAAACGTTCCAAGGCTCGATCAGCTCAAGCTTAATGCTGGCGGGCTTATGGATTGCAAACCAGACACGGCTTGGCAAACGGCCAAAACGAAAAAAACTGGAGCCTTTTGCTAAAAATTCACTGACAACATATTGGAGTTCCCTTTCCCCAGTTTTTCGCGAGTTTCTTTACGACGTCGACTTGCTCAATCTAGACAGCGATGACATCACAGACGCCTGTGCTGACATGATTGAATACAAGCTGCTGACGTCAAAGCACGGTGACTATTTTGGGAAACGACTTAAAGATTTTTTCCGCTGGGCATCTCTGTATGGCGTTGCTTCGCCCGAGTGGGATGAACTTGATATTAACAGTGGATACCGAACAGTCAGCGCCGGCCTGATCACCGAAGAGGAATACCAGACTTGCCATTCCGTGATTCAGGCAGACAATTCGCTAAGCTTAAGTGACAAGACCACCCTAGGCTTCGTACTCCTGCTGACCTACCGTTACGGCTTGCGTGCCAAAGAAGCGATTAACTTACTCAGACGAGATTGGTGCCAAGATGACCAGCATCGTTGGGTTCTCGTTCAAAACAACCAATATCGACGGTTAAAAAGCAACGCTAGCCGTCGTGCGGTCCCACTTTTATTCGATCTATCTGAATCAGAAGAAAACATCATAGAACGAGCATTGAATCATTATAAAAGCATTGCCACGCCCGAAACGAATCGCCCTATCCTGTGTGAGACGTCAAAAGACAGTACTCCGATCCTGACCAACTTGGCGCCACGAATTTCGGAAGCCCTGATACAAGTGCTTAGGAGTGTCACGGGCAACCCAAATCTGGTGCTTCATCATTGCCGGCACAGCTTTTATAACCGTTTGGCTCCCATTCTTTTTGATCTTCAGAGCCCGCTAGCCACCAAATTGTCGGGTGCCCTGGGGCACCCTGAGATTAAACGCACCGTCTTGGGTGAAACTAATACGGTTTCGAGGCGAAGCGTCATGGCATTGGCCAGACTGATGGGGCACCGTTTTCCAAGTACCGGCTTAAAAAACTATTGCCATTTAATAACGGACTGGATCGACATCTTAACCCCGGTCGATCATCCGCGAGCGCGAAAAATCAGTGGCATTACCCAGATTTCTGAACTCCCTGAATTGCCCAAAATATCACACACGAAGCTGTCGCCATCTCTGGAGTATCCCGCACCTTCACTCAGCTCTCTCCTAAAAACCCTACGGCTTGTCGGGCTAGGACTCTCCTATGAACGAGCGGGAGATCTGACGGGGATCAACCCAAGTCATCTATCTCTACTGAAAGAAACACTAGATATAACCACGGCCCGAATGAGGTTCAGTTCCCCTAATGATAAAAATATAAAACTGAAAGGTTCTGACCACCCCGAGGCCCTGCTAACCACGGTTTCAGACAATGCTTGGCGCCGGCTCATACACCATTCAGAAACACTGGGCGATACGAAAGAACCAATTTTAAACGCCGACTCGATTAAACATCTTGGAGACCTGCCCTATCTGACAGGCACCAACCGGCACCTGTTGATGGAGCAACCATCACACGCACTACTTGTAGCCCAAACGATTCGGATATTCGAGATTCCCTCTACTCATTTTCAGGTCATTGATAAGGACTCAAGACAGAAGACGCATGAGAAAATGATGCAAGCCGGTTTCGATGTCATGTCGGAATCAGCCATTCGAACGAAACTTGATACTCTGCGGATATACCAGCCAGACCGTGAAGGAGCGCCAAGAAGCGAAAACTACAGTGCGCTCATTCTTTCGCGATCTAAAGACGGTATCGTTCGAAATTCATTCGAGCTTGTGGTCGCATTCTTGGCGACCGGCGTGCTTGCCCAAATCGAACATCCTATGGGTAAATCCGTTGCAGACTAGATTAACCCTGCAAAGGTAGCTGCCTCTCCTTCTGACACTCTTCGTATTCATCTCTAGAAATCGGCTGGATTGCTCTGAGGTATTTACGCAGCTTCCCCTTAGCATCAACACGACTCAAAACAGTTGCCTTCACAACTTTGAAATCATTAGCGAAAGCCAGCGATGCAGCAATTAAGAATTCATCCGATTCCGCAATATATTTATCGGTACACTGTTTATAGGGCCGTCCACTATCATCCAATTCTCTAAGATACACGACTAAATCATCGCCTCTTGCACCGTCCGATACCGCCAAAAAAGTCGATTCTTCGAACCCCTCCTGCTCTCGAACTGCACGTTTGATCGTACCCTGCACAGGAATTTCGTCCTTATTCTTTCCTGGGAATGAACATAGAAACGGCTTCGTTATTTTTTTCTCCTCATGACGGCTAATAAAGTCCGCCGTATAGTCTTTGGCAAAATCACTCTGAGCTAAGGTTAAAGGCTGGCGACCGCCCTCCATTATTAGGTCAGCACCATGCTCCAAAACCAGAGCCATAAATTCCGATACTATGTTTTGCAGTTCACATAAAACTGGATCGTCAACCATCAATGCATCAACCGATTCAGCCCAAATCCTAATCAGGTATGGATCACTAGGTCGCCACTTCTCTGCGATAAATTCCTGATATCCAATAACGATATTCTTGTCCTTGTGAAATTGCTCTGTGTAACGATCTGCAAAATCGATAATCCCCTGGATCATGATATCGAGGGACGTATTGATCAGGCGGCTTCTGTCTATACTCACGATGCCACAATCAATCAGATGCGCTGGGCTCTCTTTTAATCTAATAGTCATTAGTACGCTACTGGTAAACTCATTATTTCCCACGGTCGTCACCACCTCTTTCGTTTGAAAAATCAACCCTGTCCCATCTTTCACGTCACCTACACAAGCCTTCACGGAGCGCCGGAATCCATCTCACAGAATTGAAATTTGGCGTAAATTCCTAACCACACCACCAGGGTTCTCCAATAAGGCTCAAAAATTCGAGACGGTTCGGCGCATACGTTTAAGTCAACAGGGACATTCATCGCCTTTACTGCAATGATCTTTGGCGTCACTTTATTTGTGCGACCCTTTGGCCGGAAAGCCCTAGTGCCCCCGAAAAAGTGCGTTTTCTATGCGAAACGACGATGTTTTTTGAGGGCTTTTTTGTCACTGGCTCGGAATTCGTTGACCTCTATAGATTGCACTCCTATTTTCACAGGAGTAGCTGACCCAGTTGTGCAGGAAAGCTGCCCTTTTTGGGCACTGTTTGTGGTGTATTTTGCTGATGTCATGATCCGCATCGACTCGATCTGGAATACTCAGACCGAACCAGACACGGCATTGGCGCAGAAACGTCAAGAACGAATTGGCTTATCACAACATGCAACGTCAAAAGGCATGCCATGGCACTCCCGCCTCGAAAACTGGCTGGAGCCACTACGCTGGGAACAAGCGATTAAGAACGGTGACGAGAACCCAAGTCTGCCCAAAAATAGAGAGCATTGGCGTCAGATGATTTGCCGGATATATTCGGAGGCGGCGGAAAGCCGGATTGGTTACGATGTCGATATGGCCGGGAAGGCCGAACTCTCGAAGAGTTGCAACAACCATGGGAAAGTTGTGTCTTTAGACTATGGCCCATAAAGCTCTGGCTGTAAACGCGGAATTATTTGGGCCCGGGACGCAGCTCACACCGCCGGCCCCGACCACTGCACTGATCATCCATGCATTCATTGAGGCTAATCTACGGTCGTTGCTGCAGGTAAACACGTGCAAGCTCTGCGACCCGCTCGACCTCTCCACCCCGAACCAAATCCATCGGGGTTTCATTGGTAAACTCTGGTTCATACCGTACTAGTAAAAAGCGTATGCGCTCCAAAGCTGACCAGCCGTTTGTTTCGCCTAAAAAATCCAAAATGCCCGGAATCACGCAACGCTTTTTCTCATCGAACTGGAAGCGGGGAAATTGCAAAACACTTGAGGGGATTCGGAAGCCAAGCACCTGGTAATTTCCCAGTCGTTCTAACACCGTCTTTTCAGAAATCCCCAAAAGAACTGCCACCTCAGAAATAGAAAGGGTTCCTCCCGAGGTTTCAATCAATTTCATGAAACGAGCTGTCCCCTTAGAGATCATTACCCCACCCCCTCGTTTCGACTAAATCTCACGAAATCACTCTACAAAATAAACGATTGAGCATTCAGTTAACTCCCGCAGCAGCATAGCGTCTTGTCAACAAGAATAGCAGCTTCCGCATTTATTTCGAGGAATCCAAATCTCCCTCTGTCAGCCTAGCTGTGCAGTTTTCCCTATGTGTCAGGGCAGTTGTAGCATGACTTTTCAGAGAGAGTTTTGGTGCAGCAGAATAAACACCGCAGCTTATGTATAGGTGATGACAACGACAAATGAAAACGGAAAGCAGCCCGAACGCACTCCGATTTCCGGAACCTGCCCCATTCAAAAAATATCAAAAATTTTCCCCCACACCACTTGCAGATGAAAAACCTCATGAGATGGTCATAGCCAACACGCTAAAAACCAGGAGTCAGGCTATGAACCACAACTACGTGTCTATTTCATTCCCGCAACAAAAAGTGAAGCTGTCGGACTGGGAAATCTCGCAGATAAAGAAGGCTGTCGACAATCAAGCCGCTGAAATCAAGAAGCTCATAACCAAAGCGATCACGGCAATAGGCCAAAGTACATCCCCTCCACCGGATGCTGCTATCGCGCCACTGCAAAATCTTCAGGCCGCATACCTGCCGGAAGGCTGGTTTGACTCCTGCTTACACTACGAACTCGAAGAACTGTTCCAATACACGCAGAATTCCCGTGAACCTGCGGAAGTACAGGATTTTCTGGATGAGTTAAAAGCAGTTTTTTGGTGTATTGATCTCAGTGGGGCCAGTGGAGCCGCAATTGTCCACGAGTTAAACGCCAGAATGGATCGGTTTGTCGAACGATCGGATAACGGGCTTTGCCATGCCATAGCCGGTCATTGGGTTATAGGCTCCGCCGAACCTGAAGACCACGATGACCAGTCCAACCAAGAGCTCTGGCAACAGATACACCAAGTGGCCGCACTCCCTGCCGAAGTGCGTCAATTACTGAGCATAGGTCTCCCGGATAATCGCTCAATGCAATTTGGGCCACCGATCAGTTTTTACTTGTCCTTGCACTAGTGGATTAACCAAACCCTGCTATCGTTTTGGTTACCTGAACCGGAGCACTATCTTTATGACCGTAGAAGAACTAATCAAGAACTTGCAGTGCCTGCCGGCTGACACACCGGTACTCGTAGACGGCTATGAAAATGGCTACGATGAGATCGTTGAAGTGAGAGAAATGGAAGTGTTTCAATACACAACGGCACAGGAATGGGACGGTGAATACCAGATGACCGGCGCGCACCCTGGCTTTCGTGATAAAGAGACGTTTCCTGCCGTGGTAATCAAAGGCCGGCGCGGACATTTGAGGTGAAATAATGACCGACAGGAAAAAATACTCCCTTAAGGATCTCCTGAAACAATGTGACCCAGATGCGCCCATGCCTCAGGCCGTTCAGGACTGGGACAAAATGAAGCTGGTTGGCCGCGAGAAATTCGAAGACTCTCCGTTTCAAGGCGAGGTGAGCGAATGGCCAACCAAACGGACAAAGCAGTGACAAGGTAAATGAATGAGCATGGCTGCAGGTACATTAACAGCAATGGCGATAGGCATTATCGGCGGCGCCTTACTAACCACATGGTGCCTATGGTCTCGGCACCAGGAAATAAAAGAAATGCGGTGTAGCAACCAGAAATGGGATGAGAAAAAGTAAGCGGCCCTGCTGTCTTGTTCAACTCGGTGGCATTCAGCGACCGCTTATCAGCTCACTATAGGGCCAGTCCCTTAATACTGCGATTCGCAACCTCAAGAGTTGCTTCAGAAGGATTTTGAAGGAGATAGTCCCGAATAGAGACCCCCGGAAATTCAGGGAACAGATTCGTGGGGCGCTGAAACCACTCAAAGGCCATCTGTTTATTTCCCGAAGGAGTGATCTCCACCAGCCCTCTGTATATCGCAAGCAGCAATCCAAGTCGCTGGATAACACTCGTCGGCACTGATTCTTTCCCAGTAAGCCATGCGTGTATAACGGGTTCAGAGTCCGCTGCTGCGAGGCGAGCAAGATCTTGCTCATTCAACCCAAGGTCATGTCGGTGATCCAGAAGCCAGCGTAAGGCCGCAACGCCGTGCTCGTTCGTAAGTTCACTCAAGAGAACTGCCCCTGCTCAATCTTAGATAGCACCTGAGATATCCAACGGCGACCCTCATAGGTATCGACCAACCTAAAAGGCTCAACACCCCCCAAAGCAGCTACGGGGAGATTCATCCAGCGCATAGCTTGCTCGCTGGACTCCCAAACAGACCCGCATCGCCTTAACAGCCGAACAACATCCAGAATGATCTCCGATGTGCATAAATCCAAATGCCGCTTACTGAAAAGAAACTTCAACTTCTCTGGAGATATCTTCAGAGCCGAAGCAAACAGGTCAACATTACCGCCAGCCTCGACAACACTTTCCAACCAGGCTCCAGGAATACCCTCTCTCGCGGCTTCGATAAAAGCTTTTGGATTATCGAAAAGTCCGGCTGGTATTGCATCGAACACCAGTGACGTTTTCATAAAGTCAGCGCCAGCATGTTCAGCAGAATCAACAGGCTCATCCCAAACCGGGTCAGTAGGACGATCATAGCGTTTGACTGTGTCCTTAAGGCGTTCCAGGGGAGACAGTTCGTGTGGGAGTGGCTCAGCTAACTCATCTGCGTGGGCCTTGTCAGCATTCAGGCCGGCAAGAAGCTCTTTTTCCGTCATGCGCTTTATGCTCATACCACCCTCCAACGGTATTCAAAAGTTCATACAGCTTACGGCTGCATTCCTCTTCCGACAACATCATCATGAACCAGACTGCCGGTTACCAAGAGTAACTTTTCGATAAACCTTGCGATCACTCGACCGATAATGCCCCAGGCATCTTTACGGTAATAGCATCTCATTACTGCCTTGGTTTGTCCCAATCGAAGTGGTTTCAGCTCCAGCTCGCTCAGATGACTTAACCATCCGCGAAAAGTGAGCCACATAACCGCACTGTCTGCCTGGTGGAAGGTGTGGAAGGCCCCTCTGCTTCGATTCAGAGAGGCCTCGGCTTGGCAGCGGAACTTCATCACGCTCATCCACCAGAGCAACATGCTTACATTCTCGCGCTAGAGTGAATCGCATGCTGAAAGTAGCTGTTTGGCATAGGCTTCTGCTGCCACGCGCACCCAGCGTTTCGTTGCACTTACTACGATCACCAAATGAACGCCCACCACTGCGAGAGCAATGAGTGTCGCCATGCTTGTCTCTGCGAAGGATGCTTGGATATTCTGATTAAATAAGGTGAGCCCCACTATGGCTGCAATCAGCCCAATATCGACTACCAATGCAATAGGCCGCAAGGCCCAGAAATTCCTGCGAAAACCGTAATTCATGTTTTCTTCGAATATGAGTTTGGATGCTTCTTTGCCCCGTGTGGCCCTCAAAAGCCAATCGTTTGCTGATCCGTAGATGTCGTCGGCTGCGGAAGGATCCCTTGATTCCTCGTCGACTCCGGGTATTTTTAGGTTCGGAACGTTTACGGATAGAAATGTGTGATAACGTTCTTTGGTAATTGTATTGAGCCGGGCATCCCGATGGCGCAGCATGGATGCAGATGGTATGCCGTCCCAAGATTGAAAAAGCTTTGGCTCCAACCGTTTTCCAAGCTCGCGTCCAACTTGGGTGAGCCAGGTCGCGCCGCCAAAATATGCCGCAATGCCAAGGAGTGTTGCAGATTTTGATCCCACTCCGGGAAATAGAACTAGTGCGACGAGCCCGACTGGCAACAATGCGAGCAGTGCGGGCTGTAACCGGGCGCGGCGGTTATAAGGATCCGTAACCAGTCCGGCGAGGTTCATACTGAGTCCCCATCGTTAGTAGCTCGATCTGCGAGGACTGCACGGTACCCTTCCTTTGTATGTATCAATAAAACGGAGGGCGCGAGGCGAGCTAACCCCATAGCCTTCGCTGTCTGGCTGTCGAGTTTTGAAGGCCCGCTTGGCGTGAGGTGGCTGTGCCATGTGCCAAGGCTATACAACGTGGCGCTGGTAGCTTTGACATACTCCTTAAGAGTACGGTTGAGCCCCTTTACACCGAGTACAAACTCGTTCCGCGAGCGGCGACTATCTTCGGGCGCAGAGAGTACATCGACCACGTAAAAAGTCCGTGTAACCTCGTCCTGTCGTCCGAGAAGCACGCCTCCGGTTTCAACATCGGTCCAGTGGGCAACTTCCCGCTCTATTTTTTCGTGAGCGAGAGCGCTTAAGCGAATCGTCCAGACTGATTCGTTTTCCATCGTTATGATGTGAACCGGTGCAACGGAAACATGTTCCCAATTAACGCCCATTCCGATATCCGAGAGCCTACCAATCAGGAGTTCACCCTGCGCTGGCAATCCGCTTTGTTGGCGGGATAGCAAATACTCAGACATACCCGCCGCGTACATCGAAATCCTCCCGTCAGAGACCTGCATAGTCGCTGAGCCACACCCCTCGCCCACGATGACACGAGGAAGCTCCTTGTCGTCTCCATCAGGGTAAAGCCGTAACCTTATCTCCTCATCGACATTAGCGAGAGCATACAGCCCTGTGAGAATGTCTCCGATGTCAGGGTTACGATTAACACCCTCAGTTGCTATGACACCAAGATGTCCGTTTGCGTATAGCAAAACTTCGATTACTCGATGCTGCAGCGTTTGAGTGCACAGTGCAGCGCGAACGCGCAGTGACGCGGTTGTATTGATAACCGCCCATGTGCCTCTGTGCCACGCTTGTTTTGAAAGCGCGGGTGTATGGAGCACATTGACGACTTCCTCGATGATTGCGTGTGATTGTTGTGATAATCCGGCAAGAGCCTCCCTTAGCTGCCTTGCTTTCATCTCCATCGACAAGATTTGCAAGTCGCCGGTATAAGGGATCATGGCATGACGGGCCGCATTGTGCGGTGCCATCATTGCCGAGTCTATAATCACGTCCGGACTTCGGCCAGCCCTGCCCATATGTAGGCCGATTTTCGATCCGAGACTGCCTGCACCGATCAATGTCCAGGCAGGAGGGCTGTCCTCAGGGGGTAACCCCGACAGCCTCGTGAGCAGTTCTGGCGTAATTTGATCACGGTGTGCTGACGGTCTTACCGGCGTTTTTTCGCCCTGAGGAAAGGCCTCTTTTGCGTTGAAGTCCAGCGTATAGCAACACAGTTCAATGTTACTGGTGGATCCGATTATATTGAATGGACGGCGCGCGCATAGGATAATTCCTAATGGGGATGACTCGGCTGCGCCGTAGTTCTTAACGCACTGTGCCAGCCTGTTGAGGCCATCGCTAAGTTCCTTCAGGCACCCAAATTCGCGGGCCTTTTTCTTGAGCCCCCTCAGATCATCGACATTCTCCGGTACGTAGACATCACAAACAATGGGGTCACCAGAGGGCTGCTTACCTGGCCACACGATCAATGCGAGACTTTCCCCGCGCTGATGTTGATCGCTACCAGTCATCCCAGTGATAGCGCTTTTTAAGGATCCCTCATTCAGAGGGTACTGATCATTGAACACTTGACCGTGAAACCAATGTTCCTTGCGCCGAAAATAGCCCATGCGATTGAACTGGAATCCGCCACTGCGATCTACATTCTTCCGCAGGGTATAGGCATCAGCGACTAAAAACTCATTGAAAACATCCCGCCGAACCGGCTCCCAGCCTTGGTCTGGGTTGATGAGACTGCCTTCGGCGGCATGTTCGAGCCATGAAACAGTTTGGTTCAGTATTCCTGCAATACCGTGCTGCTGCATGAACTCCGGCAGTTTGCCGTCCTGTATGCAAGGCACCGGTCGTTTATCGAGTGTGAGCCAGGGCTGGATATGGGCAAGATCGCGGCGAAAATCAGCGCGCAATGAAACCTCTGGTGGGTCTATGGGAAAAAGAGGTGGGAAATCCAGACGGATAGGCTCATAGCGATGCACTCCCGACGGACTTACCCCTCCAACGCGCCATGCGTTGGGCATAGGCACCTCAATCAGCAGCTCAAGCTGTAAACAATTGCCTTGTATGACAGGTGCATTCACCTGCTCCACCTGCGGGTGAGACGCAACGACTGCACTTGCGCGGGAAACAGCCTTGACCAGTTCGGGGCACGGTTGGTCCGGACTAACCATGGCCAACCGGTTGACTCCCAATTACACCAGCTCCTACTATGGTGGCAGCCGCAAGAACTTTGGCGCGGAGCTTTGGACCGTTAATCCCAACCTCTATTTCCAGTGTTTTAGGTGAACTATCCCCCACGCACTCAAACGTGCCTTTGCAATCGCTAGCTATCTTGTAATATTCACGCTTTGCGCGAATGCACGGGGGGTCGTTTTTGTCATCCAATACCGGCTTGCTACTGGCGATCAGTGTCGCACCGGGATTGGTCTGGCTCAGAGCGTTACGAGCCTCCAAACAAACCCTTGCATCTTCTCCGTTATCACTCCAGCTATCGTAAGACAAGCTACGCCAGGAACAGTGATGGGGCGTGAGCAAAACATCATAGGTGAGCACGTCAGGGTCTTTGGCATGACGCAACCAGAGCTTTTCCCATATCGCGACTTCGGCGTCACCGCCAGTTAGATAGAGGCATTTTCCTAGCTCACCACCCCCAGCCAAAGAAAACTGGAGGATCGTGCTCGATTTGTTTTTAGAGAGCTTCTCCTCTTTGTCATTGATCGGGAGGGGGGCCAGCAACCGGGAGATGACCGTGGCGTCTTCGGCCCCATTGACCCGGCTGAAGGTTTCGTCAATTTTCACCAAGATGCCTGTGAGGTCGTCCGTTTTGCCATTCTCGTCTTCGCCGAGAATGAGGATACGTTCACCGTTCGCTGCAACACCTCCTTTACGATAATAATCAACGCGCCGCCGTGCTTCACGATTCCATGCCTTCGCATCGTCACATAGTGCATGGTTTCGGCTAGCACGACGAAAGACGACTGGAGAGGACCACATTTCGCGAATCAGAATTTTGTCGTCATCCTCGGTCCATTCGTTCGGGGGGCCGAGGTGAAAGTGATTGACTAACCCCCGACAGTGATCTTGATCAGGGTGGCTGAGAAGGAATGCATCAACGTAAAGCCGCCCCTGCCCATCGCGAGGCAATATCCTCCGAAGCTGGGCTGAGACATCCGGATTTTCTCCTTCGAGATCATCGGCATCGGAGCGGATATTTATGTCGACAAGAATGAAACGACCAGATTCCAGTTCGATCAAAGTCATGTCGCCATTGTCTACCGGGAAAAACCTCATAACAGCCGTCATTAGAACCTACCTCACCCCGAGTTCCGAACTGTAACCAAAACCAAAAAACACTATATATTGTGCCAAACAGCCAAGTCAAACACCAAATGCGAGGTTTTTCGCAAAATTTCGACTTACTTCGTTGGTAGTAATTAATCCCTATGACTATTTTCGCTTATCTCTTCCAACGCTCTGGCAGCCCTCCTCGATAAAACGCACAAAACTGCTCGTTTGCACCCACCTGTCGTTTATACAACCGGGCAAGCCACAACAGAACATCTATGTCGATCAGCACAATCACACCGCTCGTTAGGTTTCTGACCAAGAACAAGTCACTCGAGACGAACCGAAAGATTCGCACTTCCGTCAATGTCTAGTTCGATTCGTTTCAAAGCCGCCGCACAAAATTGCCCTACTCATAGCATCTGTCCGGCTTCTACTCTTTCTGCTCCGCCTTCCCCTGAATAGAGGATGCGTCGGTGCAAACCTTGGCCGGATCATTTTTTCTCGAGCTTTTTGACGTTTTTCCAAGTTGACCTGCCGAACTATTTCCTCCTTCCTGAGTAGATCTCGCACCAGCGCAATAACTGTTCTAGGCGATCTCGACTTACTGACTAATCGAGCGAACTGCTCGGCAGAGGAAGCATTGCCTTGTTGCACTCGTCGCCCAATAGCAACTAGTCGCGCCAACTCGGCAGAGCAGGCCTGAGAAGATACCACATGCATAAATCACCCCCAGCGTTCTTATTTGTTAGCAGACAACATTTCGTTATTCGTTTTGTTGCTAAGGATTATGAACCGGGAAAGTGGCAGACACTTGGGTGAAAAGTGATGAAATGTGTCAATCCTTTTGGTGCGCATTCCAGAATTTTTAGCGGGGGGATGAGCGAGCACCAATATTCTCAACGCATCTTTAACCTACCAGGCACATGCCATATGATTGGGATTCAAGTTCTTCTGCAAGGAATGCTCATTGGACTATGACGCCCTCAGCCAGTTGCGCCGCCTTCATCCTACATGGCGGCTTTTACTGGCGGATCACGCCCCGTTAATTATCAGTTTTCTCAACCTGGTATTTATTCAGCCCAATGAACGCTCGATTGCCGAATCGCAGCTGCAGTCTCGCTTGGAAGACCTGCTTTTTCAGCTTCGGGCCAACCACGGCGAGGATTCATTTCCCCGCAGCGCAAGGGATTACCTCAACGACTGGGCAGATAACGACAAGGGTTGGCTGCGTAAGTTCTACCCACAGAATAGTGATGAAGCCCACTTTGACCTGACCCCCGCCACTGAAAAGGCCCTCGGCTGGCTGGAGAGTCTTAACCAGCGCCAGTTTGTCGGCACCGAGTCTCGCCTGAAAACGGTCTTCGACTTACTACAGCAGATGGTATCCGGTACCGAGACCGACAAGCAGGCCCGGCTGGATGACCTCCATGAGCGCAAAGCGGCAATTGAGCGGGAAATCAGGCAGGTGGAAGCCGGCGATATCGCCATAATGGATGAAACCGCCCAGCGCGAGCGTTTCCAGCAACTTAATGGTACCGCACGGGAACTGCTCTCGGATTTTCGTGAGGTCGAACAGAACTTCCGCCAGCTGGACCGCCAGGCACGGGAGCAGATTACTGCGTGGGAAGGCCGTAAAGGCGATCTGCTGGAACAGATTTTTGGCCAGCGCGATGCCATTTCGGACACGGATCAGGGGCGCACCTTCCGGGCCTTCTGGGATTTTCTGATGTCACCCTCCCGGCAGGAAGAGCTGTCCGAAGGGCTGGAGCGGGTTTTCGAGTTGGACGCCATCCAGGCCCTACAGCCGGACCCCCGGTTCAAACGCATCCATTTTGACTGGCTGGATGCAGGTGAGCAGACCCAGCGCACAGTCGCCCGCTTGTCGCAGCAACTGCGCCGTTTTCTGGATGACCAGGCCTACCTAGAAAACAAGCGCATCATGCAATTGATACAAAGCATTGAAACCCGTGCGCTGAACGTGCGTGATGAACAGCCCGGCGAAACGATCATGTCGATGGAATCCACCCAGGCCGGAATCAACCTGGCTATGGAGCGCCCGCTGTATTCGCCGCCGCTGAAACCGGTCATCGAGTCCCGGGTAGAAGCGGGAGATGAGTCGGGCGTGGATCCGGATGCCCTGTTCAATCAGGTACTGGTCGACCGAACCAGGCTGGAGGCCCACATCCGCGACGCACTGCGCGGCCAGTCGCAGGTCACACTCGCGGAGGTTATCCGGCGCCATCCATTACAGGTGGGACTTGCGGAGCTGATCACCTATCTCACCATAGCAGGCAATCAATCCACCGCCAGCTTTGACGAAAACCATCAGGACACGATTCAATGGATGGATGAGAATGGCAGCTACCGCCGTGCCCGTATTGCCCGCGTGATCTTCACCCGATAACCTGTTACCGGACAGCCCTTTTCAGTGGATACCGACCTAACCATGACCACAGCCGAAACCGAAGACAGCAGCCAGGGGAAGGCACTCTCCCTGGCGGTGATCCGATTACTGAAAGGGGTAATCTATCAGGACGATGACCCCGGCCTGTGGCAGAAGATTATTAACCTGCAACCACGAATCCGGGATTACGTGGCGGTGATGGGGCTGACATTTCAGATTGACGAATCCGAAGGTTACGCCTGGCTCGCGACCCTTGAAGAAGACGAGGACGCCACCCCACTGCCCCGGCTGATGAACCGCCGCCAGCTCTCCTACCCGGTCAGCCTGTTGATTGCCCTGTTACGCCGCAAGCTGGCCGAGGCAGACACTACCGGCGGTGAACTGCGCCTTATCCTGGACCGGGAAGAGGTGGTCAACCTGATGCGCACCTTCCTGCCGGGAAGCTCCAATGAAGCCCGGCTGGTGGATCAGATCGACGGTTACCTCAACAAAGTCGCCGAGCTGGGCTTTATCCGCCGCCTGCGGGATCAGCGGGACAAAATCGAAGTGCGGCGGATTATCAAGGCGTATGTGGATGCCCAATGGCTGAACGAATTTGATCAACGCCTGCAGGATTACCAGCGACACATCAGCCCCGAGAGCGCTCAGCCACAAACCAATGAGGACGCGGACTGATGCAGGAACAGTTGCTGGATTTTGTGGAAAACGACACCCGCGCCGGGTTCCGGCTTCAGAGCCTGGAGGTGCTCAACTGGGGCACCTTTGACAACCGGATCTGGCGTTTGCAAGTGAACGGCGAAAACGGCCTGCTGACCGGTGATATTGGTTCCGGCAAATCCACATTGGTGGACGCTATGACCACGCTGCTGATCCCCGCCCAGCGGATCGCCTACAACAAAGCGGCGGGTGCAGCCAATAAGGAACGCTCACTGCGCTCCTACGTGCAAGGCTATTACAAGTCTGAACGCAGCGACACCGGCCATAACGCCAAACCTGTGGCCTTGCGCGACCACAACAGCTATTCCGTGCTTCTGGCCGTATTCGGCAATGAAGGCTACGACCAGCAAGTCACCCTGGCGCAGGTGTTCTGGCACAAAGACAAACAAGGACAACCGGCCCGCTTCTATCTGGTGGCAGAAGATGCCCTCACCATCCGCGAACATTTGGCCAACTTTAACAACGACATCAAAACGCTGCGCAAACAATTGCGGGACACCCCGAACGTGCAGCTGTTTGAAACTTTCAACCTTTATGAAGCCGCCTTCCGGCGCCTGTTCGGTCTGGAAAATGATCAGGCCCTGGAGTTGTTCCACCAGACTGTTTCCATGAAGTCTGTTGGCAATCTCACCGACTTCGTACGGGAGCACATGCTGGAAGCCTTTGATGTTCAACCACGCATCGATGGATTGCTGCATCATTTTGATGATCTCAGCAGGGCCCATGAAGCCGTGCTCAAGGCCCGGGCTCAGGTCGAAGCGCTCACGCCCTTAGTCGCTGACTGCGGCCGTCATGAGCAAAGCGCAAAGGAGCGCGCTCTTTGGGAGCACTACAGAGAAACCCTGAAAGCCTACTTCGCCAGCCACCGCCGCCGTCTGCTTGAGCAACGTTTAATCAACCTTGAAGCAGAACATGATCGCCAGAGCCGCAACCTGGACAAGCAAGGCATTACATTGAGAGAACAGCGGGGCCGGCGGGATCAACTCAAAGGTGCAATTTCAAAACAAGGCGGGGACCGGTTGGAGCAGCTTGCCGTTGAAATCGACCGGTTCGACCAGGTTCGACAGCGCAGCCAGCAAAAAGCCGACGACTATGCCCGCCACGCAGCCAGTCTTGATCTGGCAGAGCGCCCCGATATCGACACCTTCTCACGCAACCTCACCATACTGGGGACACGTAAAGACAAACTGGAAAACCTTTCTGCTGAACTGGAGAACACACAGAGCGAGGTGAGTTTCTCGCTGCGGGATTACCGCAAACAACACGATGAACTGGACAGCGAACTTACCTCCCTGCGCCAGCGCCGTTCCAATATCCATTCCCGGCAGGTCAGTATCCGGGATACTCTTTGCGATGCCCTCGGGCTCGAGGCAGATGATCTGCCTTTCGCCGGTGAGCTGATCCAGGTACGGGAGCAGGAAGCCAGCTGGGAAGGCGCGGCCGAACGGGTGCTTCACAACTTTGCCCTGTCCCTGCTGGTTTCGGACACCCATTACGCAGCCGTCGCAGACTGGGTGGAGAAAACCAACCTCCGGGGCCGGCTGGTCTACTTCCGGGTGCGCCAGCAGCAAACCAGTGTTCCGCCGGGGCTGCATCCCGAATCACTGGTGCGCAAGCTGGACATACAGCCGGATTCCGAATTCTATGGCTGGCTTGAACAGGAACTGGCGCGTCGCTTCGACTATGCCTGCTGCAAGGATATGAACCAGTTTCGCCGGGAATCACGGGCGATCACCCCATCCGGGCAGATCAAGGCCGGCGATCAGCGCCATGAAAAAGACGATCGCCACAACCTGAATGACCGAAGCCGGTTTGTGTTGGGCTGGAGTAATGAACAGAAAATCGCCACGCTGGAGAACCAGCAGGCTGATCTGGAAAAAGCCATCCAGCAACTCGGTGAACAATGGGCGCACATCGGAGGTCAGCGCAAAGCACTGACCGCACAACGGGACGCCATCACCGCCTTGCTCCAGGTTCAGGACTTCAGCGATATCGACTGGCAAACCCCGGCGCAGGCCATGGCAAGGCTGCAGCAGGAAAAACAGGCGTTGGAAAATGCCTCCAGCCAGCTTCAGACCCTCACCAACCAGCTTGAAGAACTGGAAGCGCGCATCCAGGACACTGAGGAGCAGGAGAAAAAACTCAACCGCGAATTGGGCAGCACGGAAGACAAACAGGAAAACGCCCGCAACCAGCTGATAGAAGCACAGACATTGCTGTCCAATGAAGCTGACCTGAGCGACGAATTCACCGCGCTGGATCAGCTGCGATCACAAGCCCTGGGCGAGCATCAACTCACGGTGGAGTCCTGCACCAATCGCGAGCAAGATTTCCGGGAGTGGCTGCAGAGCAAAATCGATAACGAATCGCGGCGACTGAAACACCTGGAAGAAAAAATCCTCAAGACCATGAGCCAATACACTCACGCCTGGCCGCTGGACACCCAGGATGTGGATGCCAGCCTGAATGCCGCCCCCGAATACAGTGCCATGCTTGCCAACCTGCAGGCAGACGACCTGCCCCGCTTCGAGCAGCAGTTCAAGGCCCTACTCAACGAAAACACCATCCGGGAGATCGCCACTTTTCATGGTCAACTAAGTAAAGAGCGCCAGCAGATTCGTGAGCGTATTGACCAGATTAACCGCTCCCTGATCGACATCGAATATAACCCCGGGCGCTACATCTTGCTGGAAGCGCAACCCAACACCGACGCAGACATCCGCGAGTTCCAGGAAAGCCTGAGAGCCTGCACGGAAGGCACCATGATGGGAATCGAGGGAGACCAGTATGCAGAACAGAAGTTTCTTCAGGTAAAGGCCATTATTGAACGCTTTCGTGGCCGTGAAGGCACCAGCGAACTGGACCAGCGCTGGACCCGTAAAGTGACCGACGTGCGTCAATGGTATGCGTTTGCCGCCTCTGAACGCTGGCGGGAAGACGGCAGCGAATACGAGCATTACACCGATTCCGGCGGCAAGTCCGGCGGGCAGAAGGAAAAACTTGCTTACACAGTTCTGGCCGCAAGCTTGGTATACCAGTTCGGGCTTGAGTGGGGCGAGGTGCGCTCCCGCAGCTTCCGCTTTGTGATGATTGACGAAGCCTTTGGCCGGGGTTCTGACGAATCCGCCCGTTTCGGGCTTGAGCTGTTCCAGCGGCTCAATCTGCAGCTACTGATCGTGACGCCGCTGCAAAAAATCCACATTATCGAACCCTACGTGTCCCACGTGGGATTTGTATACAACCCGGAAGGACGGGAATCCCTGTTGCGCAACCTGACCATTGAAGCCTACCGGCAAGAGCGTGCGGCAAGAGAGAACATTCAGGTGACATGAAACACTCCAACTGGACGACACCGGCAGACATCCGCGAGCAGCTGGCGAAACGCTGGCGCAAAGGTGAATTGCTAAGGGCCACTCACCAGCCGGATACTCTCTTCCCCCTGCGCCTGTCGTTGAAAAAACCGGCGCCCGGCGAACTGGTAGAGCAGTTCGATGCTGCAAGAAACTGGATCAACCACTGGCAGACCGCAGCAAGCCAAGATCTAGAACTGGAATGGCAAACCGTCAATAACCGTCAGCTCGGCCGCAACTCGTTGCCCGTGGCTGTCGTGCTGCCCACCCTCGAGGCAGCGCTCAGGCAGATTGGCCAGCTAAACGCGGCTCGTCAATACCAGTCACTGACCGGTGAGATCAGCCACCAGTTTCCCGAACTCGCCGACTGGTGTCAGCTAAAGCCACTAACGGTTCTGGCGCAGCAGCACGAGTGGGAGACATTACTGGCAATTCTGGTGTGGATGGCAGCGAATCCCAGACCTGGCATCTATGTCCGCCAACTCGAAATCCCCTGCGTGCATACCAAGTTTATCGAGCGTAACCGCGGCCTGCTGAGTGAATTGCTGGACCGGGTTTTGCCAGAGCATGCCATCGATGCCAGCGTCAGTGGCGCCCGCCACTTCGAGCAGCGTTATGGCTTTCTACGCAGGCCCGTGCGGTTGCGTCTGCGATTTCTGGACAAGGCTCAGGATATTAGCGGTTTACGGGACATTGAAATTCCCGTAGATCAGTTCCAGACACTATCTTTGCCCGTCGATACGGTTTATATCGTGGAAAACGACGTCACCGCCCTGGCCTTTCCAGACACGCCCTCATCTATCGTGATTTTTGGACAGGGCTATGGCATCGGCAAGCAGCTTGCCAACGCAAGCTGGCTAAAGGAAAAGAACGTGATGTACTGGGGCGACATTGATACCCATGGATTCCGAATCCTCAACCAGCTTCGCGACGCCATACCCAACAGCCGCTCCCTGCTCATGGACGTTGCAACCTTAAGGGCTCATCAGCATTTATGGGGCATCGAACCCTCCCCTCATATCGGTGAGCTGTCGAACCTGACAGAACACGAGCAAGCGGTTTATCAGATGCTGAGTACACTTGAATCAGGAAAGAATCTGAGGCTGGAGCAGGAACAGATTTCGTTTGCAGCTTTGCAGGAGATGTAGCGTTTCGTTTGGCTAATTCGATGACAATCACCCGGTTCTGGGTTTCTCGTTCGCACAGACCGGTGTTGCTCATGTTATTAGTTCTCTTAAACCAGAACAAAGCTCGAGTATTTTTGCTTTAACCGATGCAAGGTTGCTTTGTTCGCAAGCGTAAATAACCACTGCACCATCACCTGACTCAGGGCGGTTAAAACCATTGTTGATCAACTCGGTTGCGAGCGACTCAGGGTGACTTTGCTGCCCCTCTGCTTTAAAACCGATGGCAAAGTGGCTTCCTGTTTTCCTCACGGCCATCAAATAATTTTGGCCTGTTAATTCACAACCACTCAAGAGTAGCTCGGTAACGCCCTCGCGGGATCTTACTCCCTCGCACTCGACCTTAGTAAACGGCTGTAACCAGGCTAACTCCCCCTTTAACTCACACTCCAATGCCTTGGTAAACAGTTCACAGTGATAATGGTTGCGCTGAGACTGGCTCAACAACACTGTCTCACCCATATCGTGAACAATAAAACCCTGGGTACTGTAATCAAACAGTTCTGGGTGCTGGATTAACGCTTCGCGCCATGCCTCCAACTGGCTGTCTTCCCCTGAGCCACCAGTCAGCGCCTGCTCGCACATCGCCTGCAGTGAAGTTTGCAGATCATTCGCGTTAAAGAGCGAATGATCCAACACCTCTTTAATATACCCCTGCTTTGCTTCATCGGCCTCATTGCCAATACGAAGTCGGCGCCGCCAGCTATGGTCACGAGGAATATTGTTGCGGGTATCGCGACTGTGCAGCATGTTTAACTTGTTCGGATTTGTTCGTGAGCTGGTAAAATAGATACCTTTGCTCAATACCGCCCGCTCCCATGCGTAATCAATGACCGCTGAACTATCGCTGATCCGGTTAAATACGGCGGCGAGTTTGTCGAAATAACGCACAAAGGCTCCAAGATAGTGGTTGCCTTCGTCATCGCTCCAGTCGCAATTCCCCTGCTTTCGATAAAATGCTAACACCCCAGAAAAATTCAAAACAACGCCAATTTGCCCATTGAAGAACGGATGTGCCTCAGCCTTCAGTATCACCTCATGCCATTGGCCAGCCTTTAGTATCAGGTGAGCCTTGATCTTTTCTTCCAACACTTGCGCTGCAATAAACGCGGGTATCTTACAGTCTGCCCTCAAAGCCTCCAGAATAGGCTGATCAAGGTGACACAAATCATGGATAGCAAACAGTGCTCGGCAAAAATCCATTGGGGAATCGGTAATGGTGTTTTCAACCAGGTTATAGATCACCCGCATCCAGCTATTCAGTGCAGTCAAGTCACTACCGTTTTCTAGGTCTTTAGATGTTGCTAAAAAGCTATAGAAAGCGAAAAAGCGCAGCCTGTCATCGTAATTGGCGCTATTGCTGATGATGCGTTTGAACACGGCCAGCTGATCGTAATAGTGCTGATTATCCAGATACGTTTGTAGCTGACTTTGTCCCTGCTGCTTACCGTCGAGTAGGTCCAGGGTTTGTATCAACCGCACGATCAACTCCTGGCTAAAACAGCCCAGTTGCTCGTAGGTCGATAACTTTGGCTCTTTTAACTGCCCCGCCTTGCCAAACAACGCTTGTGTCAGTTGGGCCAGTTGTTCCGGACGGTCACGATTATCGATCAGCGCCTGCAGCATAATGATCAGGCGAAAGAAATGCATAAATTCATCATCAAAGGCGTTGTCTGCACTGCTGATGTTGCGAAATGGCCAGAACAAATCGGCCCAGTCGGTATCAACCTTATGGATAAAATAGTCATATCCACTCACCACCTCGTCGCGGAAGGACAGACGATAATCCGGCCACGGCCCTTGATACGATGCGATGTGCTGTTCCAGTCTGGCTTTAAAGTTATCAAATACCGTGAGCGGCTTACCGCGCGCGTTCATCTTAATGTACAGCTCATCCGACAGGCCAAACGAGTGTAGGTCCAAAAACTGAAAAGTAATACAAGGGTTGTACTGATCAGTCAGGCGATCAAACAAGCCAGACTCATGCCCAGCAAAGCGCTGCTGAATAGCGTCCAGCATACATAGACACGCCTGAACGGTCGGATCCTGTTGCCAGGAGAGATAAAACCAGCGGCAATCGCAAATCACCTTGCTGATAGGAGCTTCCCCAACGTCGAGATCGGCCGTCACTAAAGCGTTAAAAAACTCATTGGAGCTAGGTCGTGTTTTATAAGTAAAACGCGACTTTCTACTCGGCGTGACAAACTGCCGGCGAAAACTCTCAAGGCAATCATCCGCCACAGCCAGATACCAGTGCAGTAAAAACAGTGTGGTCAGGCGTTGCTGGCCATCAAGCACAGAAAATACTGCGGGGCTGTCCGCATTCTGGCGTTCTCCCTTTTCAGCATTCTCATAGCTGCCATAAACAAAATCCAGATCCAGCGGCTGGCTGGCCGAGCGTTCGCCTGGCGTCAATGCCTCGAACAATGAGCTCAGAAAAAGCGAGCGAACCTCGCTTTCCTCATTGCGTCCCTGAGCATAGTCGCGCTGCAGGATTGGAATTTCAACGCATTCAACCCGGTCGAATAGGCTATAAAACGTCAGGCTGATACCACTCATACATGCACTCCTGTGCCGCTAAACAAACCTGCAAGGCTCTCTGCAATCGCCTGCTGGTAATCTTCACTATCTTGGGCTTGCCAAAACAGCATTTTATCCACTTGCTTGCTGTAATATTTTAAAAACACATTTTTGGTACATAAGGGAACAAATGTAGCTTTCTTATCAAGAGCGATAATGGTTGCCCGTTTAATGGGGAAAACCGCATTCTTATAGCGACGGTTGGTGCCTCTGTCGAGCAGGGTTAAATTACCAATCGAGTGATCGGTATCATCATCACCCGCTGGGTCATAAAGCGCCAATACACGCTGGTAAAGCCTTTCAAACTGGCTGTCATCAAAACTCGTGGCCTGTAACAGCGCATCGGCATCCTGCTTAATAGCAAGCGCAGCACCAGCATCGTCAGCAGAGCGTTCCTCCGCGTACAGCGTATTATCGTCGGAAATATAATCCACAAGCTCCATCAGCCAAGCTTTCTGCTTCGGTTTATCAGCTGGCATCGCTGACGCAACCGAGCGAATATGCTCAATATCCCAGTGCTGCTGTTTGTATTTATCAAACTGAAAACGGGTCGTGCTGTCCGGGTTGGCTAACAGGCTGGCAATATTAAACAGTAAAAGTAGTCGGCGAATACGCTTCTCATCATCCTCATAACTCAGCCCCGACAGCTCACTCTCAATGAGCGGAATTGTTAAATCGGCAAGCTCATGTCGCGGGAAAGTTAACGCAGCAATACATTCTAACAAATGCTGGCGAAACTCACGCTTGCTGTTACAACGAGAAGCATTTTGGTCAAACAGCGTGGTAATCGCCTCGCCCTGCGACACCAAATAACCAATCAGATGAAACAGCGCCATGTTGCGATACCACTCTTCCAACGTCATAAAACACTGTTTTACTTTTAGCCACTCACCGGCAACATCAACAGCATCCACGGATTCAGTACTCTGCGATTTATGCAACTGTCGGCTGAACTGCAAAAACACTTTTTTATCGTCACTATCCAGAATACCTTCGCTGCTCAGCCCACGGGCTGCCAGTGCCAGCACAAACTCAATGCGGTTAGAAGCCTGCGGCTGATTACTGATGAAGTACCAAAAATCATCATTCTGTAGGCGTTTTTCTATGGCATCCCAATCCTGGGCAATCAAAAACTGTTGTAGCTGCACCGCCTTAGAACCCTGTTGGGAAAAATTGGAGGAACGCAAAAACAGCGCTTTAACTAACTCTGAGTTGACCAAGGGAATCTTACCCATATTCAGACGGGTAAACACATCAATGGCATCTTCATGTTGTGGCAATTGATACCAGATGACCTTGACCTTATTGAGAAACACCGACTCAATATCGTTAATGCGATGAATCTTATCTTTAAACCATTCGCGGATGGAATCAAACGCCTGATAGATAAAATGGAAGTCGATATTCTGTTCTTTTTTACTCTCATCCAACGATGACAGATACTCCCGACTTTGCGGTCGAGTTTCATACTCCAGTGTGAAGAGCTGCTTTCGGAAGTCCTCAGCAAAGCGGCTGTTTAAATATCCTAGAATCAGTAAAGTCGTAGTCAGGCGCTGTTGGCCGTCTACCACTTCCCATTGTGCTTTTTCCTGCTCAGCCTTTTGTTTAACCACCACCGGCTGCAGACAGTAAAAATCGTCGTCTTTAGGGTGTTGTCGATCGCAAAACTCATACACATCCTCCAATAGCTCAACCACCTGCCGCGATGACCAGCGATAGCCGCGCTGATAAGCGGGGATAAAAAATGACATGGTTAATAAGTCGTTAATCGGTTTCAGAGTTAACTGCACGTGTTCTGTCATGCCTGCTCCTTATACACTTTTCTGCGGTGGCACCAAGCGCCTTACTCATCATTAACTCCGGCGTCTATGTCCTGTTTAAACCGCATCGGACATCGCGGAGACCCGTTGGTTTAAGTCACGCTACCACAGGAGCCTGACTGTTAGTTGCCGGCTAGCTCAAGCCTTTCTCCTGAACATATCGATTGTTAAGTAAACCATTCTAAATAACAGGATCTGGCCCACCCTCCCCCTACACGCCATAAATTGATTTCAAGGATACCAACGCTATGCGACGTTATTTGTCGCAACCCTACACTATAGTGGCAGTGTCTCCTCGATGACCCGGCAATGAACCTGGCAAGCCAATCATTAAAGGAGCCACCATGCTCGACTTTTCAGCCATCCTTGCCCAGCACGGGTTCACACCTGATAAATACGAGATCGAATCCACCATCGCCGGTTTCGATTACGACTTACAGTTTGCCCTTTTTGAACAAGACAGCGTTTTTGATATCGAAAAATCAAACATTATTCGCCAGTGGAATAATCCCAACGCTTACCTGCGGTGCGACCTGATTACCCGGAACAAAAATACTAACAGCGCATTAACCTTCTTTCTGCAGCGCTGGGTGTCCGAGCTCAGATACGACGTAGTGACCCGGGAAATTCTGGACATTACCCAGAAACAAAACACTTTTGAAATCCGGGCCCTGTTGATAAGCCCACACAACGCGATGACCTTTGATATCTACATTCTGCCACCTATTGAGGAACGCCTATGAACCGCTTTAAAAAAGAAGAAGCCCGTGCGCATCAGGAAGCCCGTGAGGGTTTGAGTGACATCGAGATTAAACGCCTGAACGAGCAAGACGCTCTCAATGAGAAGATTTCAGGGATAGCGCGAAGCATTCATGCAGAGTGGTTTCCAGAAGAATACGATCACCAATTGGACTCCATAGCCGATGCTGCAGACCGCCGAAGAGGTATTAATCCAATGAGTGCAGACTACACGGAGAAAGTAAACGAACGTCGCCAAAAGCTCGGAGTTCCACCACTAGGAGCCAACGGAATGCCGACGTCTGATGAGAGTTGGGGTATTGCCTATGGCGAAGCCCGAAAACGGATAGAGCAAATAGAGAAAAGCTAATACCCCGGATAACGGGCCCAAAGCTCGCGGTTATCGTTAAAGCTTTTCCACGCTGAACAAACCCATAAATCCTCAGCAACAGCTTCGATGGCCGAATTGAGTTCCAGCGGTTTCAACCACCGCTCGGGAATTGCGCTCACGCCTGCGTATTTCGGGTCGCAGAGCTCCATGTCGTAACGCTGATCAGGATTGAGATTGAGAGTGAAACGACCCACCTATGGCTCCAATCGAATTTTGCATATTTACGGCAAAAATCACTCATGCACATAGGCCCAGGCTCCCATGCGCTCCAGGCTGCCGCCGAACCCATGTGCGGGGTACGCCTGATCAGGAAAATAGATAAACCGATCCCAGTTCAACATCCCTTGAGAAACCAATGCTGTCAGCGCCCAAGGATTATCACCGTATTCCGACAACGTTTGGGAGTCGGTTACGATCTCTAGGGGCGGCAGTTTTGCAGGTAGTTCAGCTAGGTAATTCGGCACAAGTTTAGACAGTGCTGCCGGCGGCTGACCGTTGTCACTGGCATACAGTTCTATAGCTTCAACCAATGGTTGGGCACGTTCTGCAGACAGCTCAAACCCATGCATCCGAAGCTCACCACCTACCCATATACCTAGGGCACCGCCGATAATAATGCCCAGAGCAATTGGCGACCGCGGATCCTTATCTTTCGCTGGTTTCTTACGCACCAATAGCCGAATCAATCTAATAGCCGAGCTCAACACCCAGATCAAAAAGACAAGCAGAATTGGCAAGACCAAAAACTCGATACCGGCTGTTGACCAGCCGCCAGTGCCCTTGATCGCCAAAATCCCCAGCCACAAAAAGGGTGTTGCAGTGATTATCGCGACGATGAGTGTTTTCGCTATCTGGCTTTTCAATATCATTCCTTATCCGTTGACCCCACTTTCCTGAAACAAACTACCCTTCAACAACCGGATAACAAGCGTCGCCCCAAAGCGTCCCAGGGCTATCCATCATGATCGTGAGAATAGCAGGCACCAGCTTTTCCATAAGTGCCACACAATCTCGTACCTGATCCCGGTTTACGGAGCTGTTCCAGGTCGCACCCCCATGAATCAACTGATTGCGAAGTGTATAGATTCGGTGCAAAGCAATGCCTAATACCGTGGGCGTATCCTGCCTACCCAAAGCTGCCTGGGCTGCGATCTTCGCTTTCTCGAACTGGCTTTCCCAATCATCTTGCGTGATTTTATCGTTGTGAAAATCCCAGAAACCCTGGAAAACATAGCGGTTATTCAATAACACACGGATGCTTTTCGGGAACTCTGTCCAGGTCAACTGTTCAAGCTGGCGGTGGCTGTCCAACCCCGATAGCTTTTCGAGGAAGCTCCCGAAGGACAGCTTTTCAGAAGTGCGGTACTCATCATCAATTTCCGTGGCGTAAGCTGCGTTAAAGGCTATCCAGAGAAAAATGAACCGGCCGTCTGGGTCTTCTGCCTGTTCGGCACGCTGCAGCCAGCTTAACGACCGATGAACGCGTAGGCTTAGGTTTGTGTGGTAGTTCTCTCGTTCGGCTCTGTGGCGCGCTTTCAGTCGCTCGTAGTGCATCCCAGCTCTCCATTAAAAGTTTACGGATATCGGCGTTGCCTAGATTAAACCAACCCTACCCTATACATGCACACCAAAGCGACGCAAGTTGTCGCGCACCACAGTTACAATCGCACTCTTCAACATTCTCCCAAACAAAGGGTAGACTGGTTGTTTTTGCAGGACACTTTCCAACTCAAAGCAGGATGCCCATGCAAGTTTTAGACAACGTAAACCGCCTCTTCGGGGAAGATTTGAAGGCTACCATCACCCCCAATGCCAAACTGAAGATTGCTGCGTCCTGCTTTTCTATTTACGCCTACGCCGTTCTCAAAAAAGAACTCGAGGCTATCAACTCCCTCGAGTTCATTTTTACCTCACCAACCTTTGTTCCTGAACAGGCTACTGACAAGCTCAAAAAGCAGCAGCGCGAGTTTTACATTCCACAGATAAACCGGGAAAACAGCCTGTACGGCTCAGAATTTGAAATCCACCTGCGCAACCAGCTTACCCAACGGGCGATTGCGAAAGAGTGTGCAGATTGGATTCGCAGCAAAGTCACCTTCAAGTCCAATAAAACCCAAGCACCCATGCAGCAGTTTGCCCATGTGCAAGCCAACGAGAGCTCCGTTGCTTATATGCCACTGCAAGGTTTTACCGCTGTGGACTTGGGGTATCAAAAAGGCGATGCGGTTTCTAACTTCATCAACCGCATGGGGGATGATAACTTTACGCAACAATACCTCAGCTTGTTTGACGGCATTTGGCAAGACCAGCAACAGCTTGAAGATGTAACAACCTTAGTCACTCAACATATCGAGTCTGCATACAAAGAAAACTCGCCCGAACGCGTCTACTTCATTCTGCTATACAACATTTTTAAAGAGTTTTTACAGGACGTTGATGAAGACGTGCTGCCCAACGAACAAACCGGTTATCAAAATACCCTCGTTTGGAACAAGCTGTATAACTTCCAGAAAGATGCTTCTACCGGAATCATCAACAAACTCGAAACCTACAACGGCTGCATCCTGGCAGACAGCGTAGGCTTAGGTAAAACCTTCACCGCCCTTGCCGTCATCAAATATTACGAGCTGCGCAACAAATCCGTATTGGTGCTGGTGCCTAAAAAACTGGCGGATAACTGGCTAACCTATAACCGCAACCTCACCACCAACATCTTTGCCAAAGACCGGTTTAATTATGACGTGCTCTGCCATACCGATTTGAGTCGCACCGGTGGCGAATCGTTTGGGACGCCGCTCAACCAGGTAAACTGGGGCAATTACGACCTGGTGGTGATCGATGAATCACACAATTTCAGAAATAACGATGCAGTGAAGGAGCGCGACACCCGCTATCAAACGTTAATGAAAAAAGTGATCCGCGCTGGCGTGAAAACCAAGGTACTGATGCTCTCAGCCACGCCAGTCAACAATCGCTTTAACGATCTACGTAACCAGCTGGCACTTGCATACGAAGGCGAGTCGGGTGAGCTAAGCAACCAGCTAGGCATTGGCCACACCATTGAGCAGGTATTTAGAGACGCACAAACCGCCTTCAACACCTGGTCGAAAATGCCTGCGGAAGAGCGCACTAGCACCCGTATTTTAAACATGCTCAGCTTTGATTTTTTCAAGCTGCTAGACAGCGTTACCATCGCCCGTTCGCGCCGCCATATTCAACAGTTCTACGACACCACAGAGATCGGTGCTTTCCCACAACGCTTGCCGCCCAAGTCTTACCATGTGCCTATTACCAACCTTCCTGGCAGCATGGAGCTCAACGGAATTTATGAACTACTGTCTGCGTTGAATTTGGCGGTTTATACGCCCATGAGCTACTTGCTACCAAGTCGCATTAAAAAATACGAATCGCTCTACGACACTCAAGTGGATGGTGGCCGTGGCCAGTTGCGGCAGGTTGATCGTGAGAGAAGCCTACGTGCATTGATGACCACAAATCTGCTCAAACGATTGGAAAGCTCGGTTCATTCGTTTCGACTGACACTGCAATCGTTACAGAGCAATATTGAACAAACCCTGACCATTATTGAAAATTTCAAACAGCAATCGGCGAACCTGCAGGCAGCAGAAGAAGTCGGCTTATACAATGCCGGCTCATTCAGTGAAGATGAACTCGATACAGACAACCTGTTTGCGGTAGGCAAAAAAATTCGTATCGACTTACAGGATATAGACCTCCCCAGCTGGGAGTATAAGCTAAGCGAGGATTTGTCAGGGCTCGATGCCTTGCTGCAAGCAGTGGCACCCATTACCCCAGAACATGACGCTAAATTGCAGCACCTACAAAAGCTGATAGAGAAAAAAGTGCAACAGCCGCTGAACTCCGGCAACCGAAAAATTCTAATTTTTTCCGCATTCGCGGATACCACCGACTATCTATATAAATACCTGATCAGCCAGCCAGCACTTAAAGAGCTGCAGCTTAATTTCGCCCAAGTTACCGGCAGCGGCAGCCCCAAGAGCACGTTAAAAAGCCGACGCCGTGCTTACGACTTTCAAGAAGTGCTCACCTTGTTTTCCCCCCTATCGAAGGAGAAAGACAAACTACTACCGGATGAGCCAGTCGAGATTGATATCCTGATTGCCACTGATTGCATTTCTGAAGGGCAAAACCTTCAGGATTGCGACTATCTGGTGAATTACGACATCCACTGGAACCCCGTGCGAATTGTGCAGCGCTTTGGCCGTATCGACCGTATCGGCTCAAAAAACGACGCCATTCAGCTCGTCAACTACTGGCCAGACATCAGTCTTGATGAATACATTAACCTGAAAGAACGCGTCGAAAGTCGCATGGCCATTGTTGACGTAACCGCCACAGGCGACGACAACTTGCTGGATGTGGACGCAGAAGATGCTGCATACCGCAAAAAGCAGCTGCAACGCCTGCAAAACGAAGTGATCGATCTGGAAGACACAGGGGCCGGCATCAGCATTACCGACTTGGGCCTGAATGAGTTCCGCATGGATATTCTGCACCACGTACAACAACACGGAAGCCTTGATCAAGCGCCCAAGGGGCTGCATGCGGTTATTCCCGCCCAGCCCGATGCGGGGCTGCAAGCTGGGGTTATTTTTGGCTTACGCAACCTCAATCCAAATAAGCACCAAGACGAACAAAATCGGCTGCACCCCTACTACCTTGCTTATATCAACGAACAAGGCGAAGTGATTGCCAGCCATCTTGAAGCTAAAAAGCTACTGGATGTATTGCGCGCAGCGTGCAAAGGCCACAACGAACCTCTGCTGGCAGCCTGCCACGCCTTCAACCAGCGCACCCAAGATGGCCGCGACATGCAGGCGGTGTCTGATCTGTTAAACCAAGCCATTCACTCTATGGTCGAAAGCAAAGAACAAGGCGATCTTGATAGCCTGTTCGGCGGCAATCAAACCACAGCATTGGTGAACAGCATTCAAGGCCTTGATGATTTTGAACTGCTTGGTTTTATTGTAGTGCAAGACGTCGCTCAGGAGGCCTAGCATGCTGTTTGCCTATCCAGAGTCAACACGCTTAAATCGAGTGCTCCCCAAAAGCACCATTTATAAAAATGCAGCGCCCAGCAGTAAGCAGCGGGAGCTGCTAACCCAGCAAATTGACAAGATTGTCTGGGCACACAAATTAGCATCAGATACGCTGAACATTAAGGCCCATGCCGATCTACCAGAAATTCAGGTTTTCCAGCTGCAGCTGAAGCCACCATTAACCAACATCAGTGAAAGCCTGCTGCAGTATCTCGATAAAGCCATCCCCAGCGCGCTTATATTCGAGGTGCAAAGCAGTGCAGGCGTACAAATGATCGCCTGCCTAAAGCACATCAACCAAAACGGCACCGTTAAATACAGCCCCTACTTATACGGCCCATTAGCGAACGCCGAGACTGAACGCCAGGACTTGCCGATTAGCCGTGATTTTTTACAATTACACCAACAGCTGCTCGCAGCACTTTTACCTCATCCGCTAAAACCAGGCGAAAGCTTGGGTGAAGCCTTAGATCGCAACCAGCAACTAGAGAAGCTGGCAAAAAACATCCATAAACTCGAAGCGCAGCTGCATAAAAAAGCCACGCAGTTCAATAGGCGCGTCGAACTCAATCAACAACTCAGGAGCGCCAAGCAGGCGCACACTGCCTTACTGGGTAAGTAAATAAAGATGCAAAAGCTAAGTATGCACAGTAAAGATCTAACTCAAGATAACCTCGCCAAGATTCAAGCCGCTTTTCCAAACTGCGTCACCGAGCGCAAAAATGCCCAAGGCCAAGTCGACTTAGCAGTGGATTTTGATCTGCTGCGCCAAGAGTTATCAGCCAATATCGTGGAAGGCCCACAAGAGCGATATCGGTTAGATTGGCCAGGCAAGCGCGAAGCGATGCTCACGGCAAACGCACCCATTGCCAAAACCCTGCGCCCGGCCCGCGATGAGAGCGTGAATTTTGATGACACAGAGAACTTGTTTATCGAAGGCGATAATCTGGATGCCTTGAAGCTGCTGCAAGAAACTTATCTTGGCAAAGTCAAAATGATCTATATCGATCCGCCCTATAACACGGGTAATGACTTTGTTTATGATGACGATTTTTCAGAAAATACAGATGAATTTTTACGGCGTTCCAACCAAAAGGATGAGCGGGGCAACCGGTTAATCTCAAATCCAGAATCTAATGGGCGCTTTCATTCTGACTGGCTATCGATGATTTACCCACGACTAAAGCTCGCTCAGACCTTATTGTCTGACGATGGTGTAATTTTTGTATCGATCAATGATCAAGAAGCACATAACTTGAAAAAAATCTTAGACGAGGTTTTTGGTAGTGATAATTTCATTGCATCTTTAGTCTGGGATAAAAACCATAGCGCCCAAGCAGGAATTTTTAAAGCTTACCATGAGTACGTGTTTGTTTATTCTAAGGATCATGATTCAGTTACAACACCAAAGTCCAAAAATAATGATTCGTTTGAGGCCGGTGCAATGAAAAGAGAATCAGCACGGCACCCTATGTCTGAATTTAAGTTCCCTGCAGGTGTTCGATTTGATGCGTCTGATGGAATAGAACTTTCTGATAGCTGGGGAGGTACAGAGAAGGTATATTTAATTGAGGGTAGAATGCTCTGTGAAAACAATCGCACAAAATACCCCGTTACATTAAAAGCGGCTTACACACAAAAAAACCAAATGGAACAGTATTTCTATGGGGATCGAGATAGCTTAATTGACTCTAGAGGTCAAAAAATAACTGACTTTTTCTTTAATTCATCAGGAAAAATAAAAATTGTCAAAAACAGAGGCGTTGACACTCCTCAGACAACGCTTAAAGACTATGGAAGCCAAGGTGGTATTTCGACAGCTCTAGCAAATTTATTTAACCTAAGTATCACGCCAATAGATAACCCAAAGCCAGTCAAAATGCTTTCTGATTTTATATTTTGGTTTACGCAAGATGAGGATATCATCCTAGATTTCTTTGCGGGCTCGGCAACATCTGCTCATGCCACAATGCAACTAAATGCTCAAGATGGTGCTAACCGTAAATTCATCATGGTGCAGCTACCAGAAGAAGTAGAAGAAAAGCATGAAGCCTATAAAGCTGGCTATAAAACTATCGCTGAGGTTTCAAAAGAGCGCATTCGCCGTGCCGGCCAACAAATCCTAGAGGGCGAATGCCATTCAGACTGGAACAAAGACATCGGCTTCCGTGTGCTTAAAACCGACACTTCCAACATGCAAGATGTCTACTACCAGCCGCAGCAACTAAACCAAGAAGACCTGCTCAGTAACATCGATAACATCAAGGCTGACCGTACATCTGAAGACTTGCTGTTTCAGGTACTGCTGGACTGGGGCGTTGATTTAACCCTGCCGATTCGCCGCGAAATAATGAAAGGCAAAGAGGTGTTTATCGTCGACAACAACGCACTGGTCGCCTGCTTTGAAAAAGACATCAGTGAAGAACTGATTCATGAACTCGCAGAACTCGAGCCTCTACGTGCGGTATTCCGTGACAACGGCTTCGCCACCGATGCGATCAAAGTCAACGCCTCACAAATCTTCAAGCAACGCTCGCCGAATACGGAAATGAAAGCGATCTGATCGGGGTTTGCACCAGAAACGTATGGAGCTTGGGGTACAGCACGCATGAGTAAAAATAAACCGCCAGCCACACTGCGCTCATCCGCAGCGGAATACCTCACCTTTATCGCCGCTAGCGGTGAAGGTGGCGTAGAAGCCCTATATGCCGATGAGAACATTTGGCTAACGCAGAAAATGATGGGCGTGTTGTACGATGTGGAAACGCACACCGTTAACTATCACCTGAAAAAAATATTTACGGACAACGAGTTACAGGAAGATGCAGTTATTCGAAAATTTCGAATAACTGCCGGCGATGGGAAAACCTACAACACCCAGCACTACAATCTCAGTGCCGTTATTGCCGTGGGCTACAAGGTTAACTCTGAACGCGCCGTACAGTTTCGTAAATGGGCGACCACGATTATTCAGGAGTTCACTATCAAAGGCTTCACCATGGATGATGAACGCCTAAAGCATGGTGGCACCGTGCTGAGCGATCAGTACTTCGCTGAACAGCTGCAGCGCATTCGTGAGATTCGTCTCTCTGAACGCATGTTTTATCAAAAGATTACCGACATCTACAGCTCAGCTCTGGATTACGATGTCAGTGCAAAAACCACCAAGCGGTTTTTTGCCACCATACAAAACAAATTGCACTGGGCCATTCACGGCAAAACAGCCGCCGAGGTGATCTACCACCGCGCCAATGCTGAAAATGAAAACATGGGCCTCACCACCTGGAAAGATGGGCCTACCGGTAAGATTCATAAATTTGATGTGGCGGTTGCGAAAAACTACCTAACCGAACACGAAGTCGCGCAGCTGGGCCGCTTGGTATCCGCCTACCTAGACATCGCCGAAGACATGGCCCTGCGAAAACTCCCGATGACCATGCAAGATTGGGAAGTACGCCTTAATCAGTTTATTGAAGCGACGGACCGAGAGGTGCTGCAAGATGCTGGCAAAACCACCGCTGCCATTGCGAAGGCTCACGCAGAAAGTGAGTTCGAAAAATACCGCATAGTTCAAGACAGACTCTATCAAAGTGATTTTGACCGGATCGTTAGCGGCGTTGGCCAAGCAAGCGACCACACGGGAGACGAGCACGATGACTAAGACTGGCCAACCAGAGACCACCATGAAAATTCAATTCAAAGTTCAGCCCTATCAAACGGCTGCCGTTAACGCGGTGGTTGAGTGCTTTTCCGGCCAGCCCTATCAAGACGCGTTTAGCTACCAAATCGACCCAGGTGTCGATCGTGCCCCGCAAGTTGCCCAGCAGCCCCTACAATATGAGCTAACGGATTCTGCAGCGGAGCATGGTTTTCGCAATCAAGACATTCGCTTAACGCCCAGTAAGCTACTCGGCAATATTCAGCAAGTACAAAAGCAGCAGAACCTGTTCCAAACCACCGGCCTAACCCAATACAAAGACAGCAAGGGCAAAGACATGCCCTCAAGCTATAAGCCGGGTGCAGCACTAAACATCGATGTGGAGATGGAAACAGGTACGGGTAAAACCTACTGCTACATTAAATCTATTTTTGAGATGAACAAGCAGTTCGGCTGGAGCAAGTTCATCATTATGGTGCCCAGCATTGCCATCCGCGAAGGGGTACAAAAATCGCTTCAGATAACCGCAGAACACTTTGCCGAGCAGTACCATAAAAAGGCCCGCTTTTTTACCTATAACTCCAAGCGGCTGCATGAGTTAGAGAGCTATTCCAGTGACTCTGGTATCAACATCATGGTAATGAATATTCAGGCATTTAATGCCCGTGGCGCGGATAACCGGCGCATTTATGATGAACTGGATGATTTTCAGTCTCGTCGCCCCATTGATGTAATCAAAGCTAACCGCCCTATTCTCATTCTCGATGAGCCACAAAAAATGGAAGGTAAAGCCACACTCGAGGCTTTACCAGAGTTTGATCCGCTCTTTATTATCCGCTACTCCGCCACCCATAAAACCGTGCACAATTTGGTGCATCGTTTGGATGCTGTGGATGCCTACAACCAAAAACTGGTTAAAAAAATTGCGGTGCGTGGTATCCAAACCCGTGGCATAGCGGGCAGTTCGGCTTACTTGTATCTACAGAATGTTGAAACCACCAGCGGCAGCCCCGTCGCCTATTTAGACATACAAGTTCAACTCAAGTCTGGCGCGATTAAGCGTCAGGTTAGGCGTATCAGTCAAGGTGACAATCTGTTTGACCTGTCTGGTGGCTTAGAGGCCTATCGCGACCGATATGTAGTTACACAGATTGATGCCCGAACAGACACGCTTGAGCTTGAGAATGGCACCGTGCTGAGCGCCGGCGATGCACAAGGCGATGTAAGCGAAGAGCAGCTACGGCGCATTCAGATCCGCGAGACCATTCAGGCGCACTTAGAGAAAGAGCAAACACTGTTTGCCCAAGGCGTTAAAGTTCTAAGCCTGTTTTTTATCGATGAAGTAGCCAAATACCGTGATTACAGTCAGGCCGATGAAAAAGGAGAATACGCCCGTATTTTCGAAGAGGAATACCAGAATGCCTGCAATAACTACCTACAAACCTTAGCGCTAGACAACGAAGCCTATCGTGAATATTTGGGCGACATTACGGCAGAAAAAACACATAACGGTTATTTCTCCATCGATAAGCGCAAAAGCCAGCTAATCGATCCCAAGATTACAAAAAAGACCGGTTTGTCTGACGATGTGGATGCCTATGATCTGATCATGAAGGACAAAGAGCGCTTGCTATCGTTTGCAGAGCCCACCCGCTTTATTTTCTCGCACTCCGCCCTGCGGGAGGGTTGGGACAACACCAACGTTTTTGTCTTGTGCATGCTGAAGCAAACCGAAAGCGCCAGCACCATATCGCGCCGCCAAGAGGTTGGCCGCGGCCTTCGCATTTCGGTGAATAATCGTGGCGAGCGTATGGATCACCCTGAACAGGTGCATGAAACCAACGTGCTCACTGTGGTAGCAAATGAAAGCTACAGCCACTTTGTAGCTGGCCTGCAAAAGGAAATGCTCGAAGAACTCGCAGCCCGCCCTCGCAAAGCGAATGAGGATTACTTTAAAGGCAAGCTGGTTGAAACTGAGAATGGCCAGCAAGAAATCACCGAACTGCAGGCTAAACAGATTCACCGATACTTAATCAAGAATGATTACATCGATGAGCAAGACAACCTCACCGACCAATACCATCAGGATCATGTAAACGGCACACTAGCGCCCTTACCTCTTGACCTGCAGGAGATGGCTGAACCAATCATGGGGCTAATCCAGTCCGTATTGACCAACGAGTCCTTGCCAGACGTTCAGGATGACCGAGCGAAGAAAACGAACAGCCTCAATACTGACAACTTTCACAAGAAGGAATTTCAAGAGCTGTGGTCACGAATTAACCGCAAGGCCGTTTACCGCGTGGACTTTGATACAGACGAGCTGATTAAGAAAGCGACGGCCGCCGTGGATAATGAGTTGAAAGTCACCCTGCTGCAGTACAGCGTGCAAAAAGGCGAACAGAAAGAGCAATTCTCGACCGGAGATTTAAAGCGCAGTGCAACTTTTGATCTAAAAGACGACCGCAAGGTTGGCGAAACGAAATCCATCATCTCTACTGTTAAATATGACTTACTTGGGAAGATTGCTGAGAACACCGAGCTGACTCGCCAGACCGTGGCGCAAATACTGTCCAGCATCAGCCCAAAAATATTCTATCAATTCCAGCAGAACCCCGAGCACTTTATCAGCGAGGTCAGCCGACTGATCAAAGAACAAAAAGCATCCACCGTCATCGAGCATCTCACCTACAGCTTGACTGACCAATCTTATAAAGACAGTGATATCTTTACGGCTAACCAGGCAGGACAAGACTTCACCAATGCTACGAAAAAGCTCAGCAAGCATGTTTACGACTATGTGATTGCCGACTCCAAGATCGAAGAGAAGTTCGCCGAAGCGTTGGAAGTTAGCGCTGAGGTTGCGGTCTACGCAAAGCTCCCCAAGGGCTTCTTAATCCCGACCCCTGTCGGTGACTATAACCCGGACTGGGCTATTTCGTTTACGGACGGCCATGTTAAACACATCTACTTCGTTGCAGAGACCAAGGGCAGTATGTCGAGCATGGAACTGCGGGAGCTAGAGAAGAGTAAAATTGAATGTGCCCGTAAGTTCTTTATCAAGCTGGCCACGGAACAAGGTGATCACGCGGTTAAATACGATGTTGTCGACAGCTATGAAAAGCTTATGGATCTGGTGGGGTAAGTTCGTGTTTGGACCATCCTAAACGCACAACCAGGGGGCTGGTTACGACCAGCCCCCTGGGCATTATCCGGAACTTGTGCGAAACGCTTAGTGTTCACAAAGCTCGTCAACGGCCTATCACCCATTCGAACTTATCTTTCCGCAATTCTTTCTCTGCACTCCATCGATAAGCGCAAAGCTTCCCTCCGTTCTCACCCGCCACGCTATAATCCAAACAAGCAATGTGGTCGCTCAGCGGGGCAGGCTCGCCTTTAAGCCAGTAATGGCCAACAAACACCGGCTTTTCGCCGTTATAGCCGGGAAGAATATCCGCCTCGACTGGCTCGTGAGGAATTTTTTCAATCTCAGACCCAGGCACCATGGCAAGGTCACGATAGGTAAGCTTTTCGGTTTGCCACCATTTCGTTCGTATATCGGTACGCTTATTTTCATCTTTATCGAGAAAGTAGTGTCCGGGAGGCAAAGGGATTTCGAGGCCTTTAAGCAGGGTTTCGATTGTATCGTAAGCCAAGCTGCCTTTTCGGCTACTGGCCTCCCATGCTTCTGGTAACAGCCGATTCTGATCATCCGTAAACTGGCCAATCTCCGCAAGATACCTTGGGTGCCAGCAGGCATGTACTACCCTCAAACCTGGAAGGTCTAGATAGACTGGCAGGGTTTTGAACCATTTGATCATGCTCTTGTGCTGATCACTACCCTCGCCTACCTGGTCCAGGAACGCTTGGTGCTGTCCCTGGTTTTTGGCTGTGTGGGGGCGTAGATATTCGCGTGGATTTTCGGGATCTGGCGTCGCCCAACAAACGGCATTGAACTCATGATTACCCATGACGGCGAGGGCGTTACCACTTTCGACCATGCTCTGAGCAATACGCACGGTTTCAACTTGTTCTGGTCCGCGATCCACAAAGTCTCCAACAAAAATCACCTTACGCTCAGGGTGCTGCCAAACGCCACCGATTTCCTGGTAGCCCATTTTAGTGAGCAGAGATTTCAGTTCGGTAGCATAGCCGTGAATATCGCCAATCAAATCGTACATTCTCAGTCTTTCCTTTGGCTGTTACTAATGGGATTCACGGGTGGTTGGTGCAATCACATTAAGCTCTCGACTACCTGTGGCTTGGTTTGGGACTGGGCCATCTTGCTCCCCAATCACTTCTCCATTACGAGCTAATAAGTAGGCAGCGTCTTTTTTATAATAAAACCAATACTGCTTGATCCCACCCCAGATTCCAAGGTCTGCGCCGGTTTCGTAAACATGCTCACGGACCATGCACTGGGCGCGCCCCAGCTGTCGATCGAGGCTCATCCGCCAAAATCCTTTTGGAAAATGCAAGTATCGCTGGTGTTCGCAGGCTGCCAGCGCAAACAGCGGCTGGCTTTTACGGGTGAATCCAGTATCTACCCAGAGGTATGGTTTAAAGGCCGCTTTCTCATCCGAGAGCCATTTTTTCAGCCGGGTGATGCGCTGATCTGTCAGCGCCATATCCATACCAACCACGGTACACAGAGCCCTGAGAAACCCTTCACTACTAAACTTAAAATCGAAGCCACCGTCGCTCAGGCCAAACTCTGGGCAGTCCAATACATTCTCTAACCGCTCGAAGTTTGCGGAGGTTGGCTTCCGATAACCCATGGCTTTCAAAAGTTCTTCATGGGGAATGGCGGCGACGCGGACCACCAAATCAGTTTTGAAGTTATCGATCATTGCACCTCCGTGGACAATTTCCTGCGGTAGAAGTAGAACACGCTGCCATCTTCGACCAGTTGATAGGGAAACTTTTGTGCTAGGTTTCGGGCTACTCTGCGGTAGATCTTCCGACGCTTTTCTGTTTCTGCAGAAAAGCTGAACATAGGTGGACGAGTTCTACCGATCCAATGCACTACCCTCCGGAGTGCAGTACGTAACACCGTTATTGGGTATCGGGTGTTGCCTATGTCTGCAGTTACACAAGGCATGTAGTCCCAATCGAAGGGATCATATTCCGGCTGGTAGGTTGATGATGCGCCACCGATGATGGCTAGGTAGATAGAGTTGCTGCTGCTAACTGTCAACTCGTAAACCAACCCATCTACTTTATATGTGTAGATCATTGCCATTCCTCCCTGAGTAGTTTGAACGCAAGGGTCAGCCTACTGACATCGAAGTGTGCGCCGTCGAAAAACCATTTCGAGACTTCTTCGACCAGTGCTTGGTCGAGACTCAATCCCTCGGCTAACCTCTCTGTCACTGCCTGGGCAACAAAATCGTATTCACCGAAGCAATCGTTCTCTCGACAACAAGTGTTCATAGGGTCAGCTTCGAAGAGAGCACTGGAGATTTGCTTTGACGTGAGATTTCCGTTCATAAGATCCTCCTGTTTGATAGGATCATTATGCAGCCGAACTGCGACAGGATGTGTCGTTATGATTTTATATGATCTCGATTACCGAACAGTCACAGGGCAAATCCATGACAGAGTCCGTATTGAAAACAACACCCCTTCCAGAAAACCAGATCATTTTCGATCTCAGCACGTTCCTCAACTACCCCATTCAGTTAGTTGTGCAGAGCTGGAACTCACAAAGACCGCTAAGTTGGTTCAGCCAGAACAACGAAGGCATTGTGGCCGAAGGCCGTTTTCTGGAAGCTCCCGGTTTGCCGCTGTTCACGCTCGAAGATGACAAGGGAAGACGAGTGTCAGACGACGTACCCAAAGGTATATTGGCGGTTGCCAGGTTAATGCCGGCCATGGATTTCGAGCTGGCACAGGCCTGTGCCACTTCGCAAGCCGCCTGGGAGTTGGCAGAAAGCTCGCCGCTCTTGTTCATCCTAGCGGTGAGCTATGCACACAGTCAGCCGCTCTCCATTGAAGAGTTTGAACGTTTACTGGCCTCGAAACGCACAGCCATTCTTGAAAAGGTTGGGCTTCCTGCCAGCAAATCTCTGGTGCGTTTGGTTAACCGGATCAAACTCTCACCGCTGCTTCCCTGGGAGCTTGAAGATGTCATCAAGGTGCTGGAGCAGCCTGAACTGCTGGCGCTTCTCAGACACCATCCAGATTTACATCTGAATCATCTACGCTTCCTGCTCCGTCAACGTCACCCTCTATGGCCCGGCATGTTGTGCCTTGTAAGCGAACATTCCTCAGCCTTGGATATCTCATGGCTATGCAGGATGATTCGCGACACGCTGAATATGGCAGCTGGCAACCTGCAAATGCTGGAGCGGGTGAGTTCACGACAAGCGCTGCAAGAACTTCACGATCGCTTAGTCGGAAGGTTTAATAGCATTGGTTCCGAAGCTAAACGTGCCGCCCATGCTGCTGCATTAGCGCAGGAACACGGCGATTATCCCGCACCACCTCTGGCAGCCATCGAAGGTATTGAACCTTTGATCTCTTGGCTGGAGCTTTTGGAGGAAGGCTCGTCTATGCTTCACTGCGTTGGCAGCTACGATGTGTTCATTGCGCTGGGGGAGGCGTTTATTTACCGCATGACCCACCCAGAGCGCTTGACGATTTCTTTGGAATACCGCAATAACCGATGGATTATCGGCGAAGTGCGGGGGAGTCGAAACGCGAACCCCTCGCCTGGAGCGCTTGATATTGTTCGGCGTTGGGTTGAGAGCTAGTGGTCAACTTTTGGTTAATCACAGATAAGGCGTTTCATGGCTTTTGGATTTCGCAGAACGGTGTCGATTTTCCCCGGGGTTCGCCTCAACCTTGGCAAGCGTGAGGTGAGCGTTTACCGATTCGAATGCACGTAAACGTAACGCGTATCAGCAACTACAAGAGCAGTGGCAGAGTGAGAAGCTCTCCTTTGAGCGAATTGAGTCTGAACGTGAAAGTCTCTACAAGAAAGCACGGCTTGGGGATATTGCCGCAATGGAGTTCGTGCTGGACGACCGCCTCCAGGATGTTGACTGGCCCCGGGAAACAGAGCTTTCGCTCGAGCTGACAGAAGACGGCAAAACGTTGATGCTGGATGTTGACCTACCAGAAATTGAAGACTTCCCCACCACCGAGCTACGCACCTACAAACGAGGTGTAGGCGTGTCGGTTAATGAGCTTTCAGATACCGCCTCACGCAAGCTCTACATGGCCCATGTTCATGGCATAGGTATTCGGTTGATAGGCGAATGCTTTGCCTGCGTGCCGTCTGTTGAGAGGGTGATTTTGTCGGCATTTACTTAAGTGCCTGATGCTGCTACCGGTGGAATTGAGGACAAATACCTTATATAGCGTAAAGTGGACCGTGAAGCCTGGGGCAGGATTCACTTTGGTAATTTGGAAGCGGTGGATCCAGTGGAAGTGCTCGCTACGTTTGATCTGCGACGGGATATGACGAAGACCAGGATTTTCAGGGCTGTTGAACCATTAAACGGGTGATCTTCGCGGATCCGTTTATCCCGCCAGCTTTCCAAGAAGCTTCGAGCGTGTTCGCCCTTTCGGATCGGAGCGGAGTCGAAGAAAGTGGTCAACAGCTGCTATTGTGAGCTTGATCAGCTTAACTCAATACGTCCTGCATAATGCGTCGAAAACCGGCCATATATTCATCGCTAATACCTCTTGTCCCAGTCACATGCGGAGTTGAGACAACCACCGCATTCGGGAAATCCTGTCGCAGAAGTTTGAATTTCGTGCCTTTCACCGGAACTTCCGACTGATAAATTTTGGCATTTCCCGGCCGCGTTCCAAGTATTCGCTCAACCTGCTCACGTACCTCGCTATCGTTCAGCGCTTCTATTAGCTTGCTTCCTGTAAATAAAATCAAACGAGGCTCCCGTGATGCAATGAGTGACAAGATTCCATCAGCCTCCGCAACCAGCCTTGCGTTAGAAATATTGTCGTCAGCAATGGTCGCCGTTTGAGTCGCTATCCAATTTGTCTGAAAAAAGGACCGCTCGTAGCTACCAATTTTCGAAGCGTCTGTTTCCAGTTCACTGCCCCAGCTATCGAACCATTTGAGCAGCCGATTACGAAACAATGTGTTGTTCACCCGGCTGTCGGAAAAAAATGATAGTTCAGCCTCTGGAGCTTCTACACCGTTTTCCTCATTTTTCTGATCTTGTGCAGAGAAGCCAAAGTTATACCCACAGATCATAATCCCTCCGGATAGGTTTTCCGGAAAATCTGCGGTGACTACAGGGTGCTGATGCATCGTTTTTAAACTCCAAGTTCTCGGATTAAAAGTTGAAGGCTGTGCCCCCATGAGGATTTGACAGAAAAGCCTATAACCGTGTTGCAGAAGCCAGATAGATAATCGGAGCTTATCGCGACTGCAGCACTATTATCTGAGCGGCACGGAACCGGTAGTTCAAGCTCCATGAGCGGAGTGCTAAAGTCCTCCAGTACCATGCAAATCAGGACAGCATAATGTGTCGTTTGCGCCCAACAACCCCAAGTTGCGAGTGGTACCGTGTCATTCTCTCCACTTAAACACAGTACTATCAGTAGCCCGCCGTCGAATAGCCGGCCATCAATGCTGGGTATAAAACTTTCACAGAAAAAATCAAGATAAATGTCAAAATCGTAGGGAGGCTTCAGTTCCGCGATATCTGCCCCGAAGCTGTTCACCTGAAATAGTAGCTCGTGGTGTCTACTATTTTGTTGGTTGACGAAACATGTCGGCACAGCCAGTGTAAGGCTTTCAGGTCCGATAAATAATAACGAGTTTTTCAATTTCTCCGCCCCCTATCACCCCTAAGCTCCACGATTCTGCTCGAGAATCGCAAAATACTCGGTGCCTCGCAACTCACTCATCAGTCCGATAAGGTCGAAATTGTTTTCCCATTCATACCAGTGCTCAAAGAGCGAATCCACAAGGCCTGGCACCCATTCTTCACCCTCCGAAACGGAACAGGTTCAGCCATGTACTGGCGAGCCATAAACCCAGAATAGCCCTATTCGACCCCCAGAAATCCGGCTCATTTAATGCAACTGATATACTTGACGAGTAGAAGTCCCACCACAGACTTATCACTCACCCCTACTACTTATGTCTTATTAAGATACAGTATTTGCCCAACCGAACGCTTTTCTGTCACCTGCAGAGCACTTTGCAAACTACAAGACTTATAATCGGATTTGCCTCAACCACCCTCTCTGTAAAGTGACGTAGCGGGCACACTACGGTGACCTGTAACTGGTGTTTTGGTGTTACTTCCCTTTGAGCAGCAGCGAAAAAACAATAGCCACGTTGGCCGCAACAAACCAGCTTACAAGAGCAACGCCGTAACCAAGCCAGAGCCCTCCTTTTATGATTGAATCCACAACTCGGTTCATTTTTTGTAGCCGGTCTGGCAACGGTGGAGCGGAAAGAAAAGCCTCTCGCACGCTTCTGATCGGTTTGTGTTGCTTTGTGGAATACTGATGATTTCGCATCGCTACGTCCCCCAATGTTATCCAGAGTTAGTTGACAAAATAACTCATGATTGACCCAGCAAATCCGGTCAGTATTTCGACGCCTATCAGGGCAAATGGAATTATCCAATACTCGCCACTCACAACGGCCCCGATCATGATTAAGCCTGTTACACCGATCGACATCTGAGAAAGAGACATGCTTTATCCGCTTCAGCTGAGTGTGAAGGCTAGAGTATGGGCTCAATACGACGGATAGTGTCGCTTTATGGAAATAAGAGGATAAACGCGAAATAACACGTTCAGGTTTTCCTGATGCGCTCCAGCCCCACTGTTAAGGTTTCCTCGATCTCATCTCGCAACCACTCAGGTTCTATAATGTCACAGTGAACCGCCTGCGCCGTCAGCCACCAACGCAAATCCTGGGTATCGCCTACCGTTACTGAGATTTCAAAGGTGTCGTTATCGATCTCAGTCGTGAGCTGGTCAAAACCCAGAGGCGACTCGATCAAGTGGTTCAAAGCGGGCTTGTCACACCGAAGCCTCAGAAATACTGGCTCGTTTGACTTGAGAATACCCATGGCCCCCGAATGGATATAGAGGTCCAAGTCGAAATCGTCCGGGCGCTCTACCGGCTTCTCGACCAATTCCCCGGTTGTTGCTCGATGCAGCACCAGTTGGCGCACGCCTTCCCTGCCATCAATGGTTCCGATTAGATACATATTCGGATCCCGGAAAATCAGGCCCAAAGGGTGAACGGTAATATCCTGAGGTTCCGGCCAGTTGCGTGCCTGGTACGTCAGTTTGCATTGGTACTCACGCAACAGGGCCTCGGTGACAGTTTCCAGAACATCCGCATCTATGGCTGGACGACTTCCGCTTAACCCTCGGTTAATAACACGCACACGATTCGGCCACTGACCAAGGGGATTGTTCTCTCGCGACAAAGTACGACGCGCCTCATTGAAGTGTGGCTTGAGATGCGACAGCGCCCTGGGTGGCAACATCGGCGTGAGATAGGCCTTGGCTAACTCAAACGTTAGCGCAGCTGGGAGATCCAATGCGGGAATGATATCGATGGTTGCATCACGATCAAATGACCAGAGAAATGGACGTGCGCTCTCGTCTACCAACAATGGAAAATCCACACTCAGCTTTTCCAGATCTCTCTGAATCGAACGCATAGTGACGGAGAAGTCCTGCTCTTCCAGACGCTGTGCCAACTCGGTTGTGGTAATGGTTTTAGGAAAGCGAGGCACCATTCGTAACATGGTGAGATAACGGACAGCGGTGCTAGACATCACAGGGTTCCTTGTCTGGCTCGAAAACAAGCCGGTCGACTCTAGTTTGCAAGACTACCCTACCAACCGCGACAGCTTCCAGTGACATGTACGCTTTGGCGCGCTATTAAGCGGGAATCAGGCTAAATGCGGAGGATTTCAAGAGCACGAGAGCCATCACTAACGAAGCTATTTAACGGGTGCCCTCAGGACAAATGAAGCTTTGTGGTGATCGAGCGGATGAATCACACACTTTACACAAAGCACTGTCTGCATATACAGTATGCTGCATGACGACAGGTATTGGGTGAAGCCACGAGGCGACCCGAAGAACGAACGATCATTCACTCGAAACTGAGAACAAGCAATCGCGAGGTGAGCTTTATGTACAGCATCATTCTGATGTTTGCCGGCGGTTTGATTGGCGGGATGATCGGCCCGATTGCGGCTCTCGCAGGCGCAATCGCAGGCTTCCTTATTGGGCGGCATGTTCCCGAAGTATTTCCAAAGACTGTTCCATGTGCTCAAACCGATGACTGCCACCTGCGAACGCATGAATAAGGAAGTAGCCGTCCAAAGCACGGACGGTGTCCTGCCAGCTAATCACCTCATCCCCTTCGTCGAGGAGAATGAGCCCTTGCCCATATTGGGGAAACGGATAGTAACTATCGACCACGGTGGGCTTAAGTTCATAGCTCTTCCCCTGATGATCTAATCCTTTGCCAATGCGAGCTTTCAATAGCTTTGACGGATCCACCACTGGGTTGATCGCGACAAACGGAACGCCTGTTTCTGCCCCAAGGATGCCCGCGAGCCAACCGCCCATGGAGGTTCCAACGATGATATCTGGATTTACTTGCATGAGCTTATCTAGGCTATCTTCGATAACTTCTTCGGCAGTCTGCGTGTAGTCAATATCGTGACCGCGAACCGGCCCAAGCCGGGCGAGTGTCTTGAGCTTTTCACTGGACGTGTCGAATCGACTAGCAAAGCCGTGGAAGTAGTAGATCTTAGGCATGTGAGTTCAGAGATCTTGCAGAGTGTGTTTCGACATTATCATTGTTGACGCTTTTGCGCGTCCTTTGATCGGATTTAAGGGCCCCCAAGCTAGAGAGCTGATGAACGGTGATTGGGGTGGGTTGGAATAGGCAAAAAGAGGTGTGTGGCACGTCGCTGGCCCACACCTCTTACTCATGGGATTCTGTTTTGATTCTGGCCATCACAAATCAACGGACTTCCAGTGCAGGCAGCCAGTAAGCATTCCTTCCTAAACGGGCAAAACCTTGGGGTTCGCGGCGATTGAAGGCCTTCCTCTGGTTGTCGGCCATGGCGCTTTGTCCGTCCGCATCACGAACATAGCGAGCCAGCGTCATGGCCGCCGGCATTCCATAACGGGCCCCTGGGGACGCACTGGTCCAGATGTGGCGAAGGGTGATGGCAGCTTGTGGATCCACCTTGTCGAGGTATGCGAGACCAAAGGCGCAAGCCTCTAGCCCGGATTTCTCATAGTGCTCCAACAACCTTCGCAGACCAA